>CERP01007089.1_pt1 | contig 210904 bp, 188 predicted proteins | sample 530801 | NCBI WGS metagenome assembly CERP01 (sample SAMEA2620991, study PRJEB7988) | marine metagenome | biome: marine biome (ENVO:00000447); feature: surface water layer (ENVO:00002042); material: "saline water (ENVO:00002010), including plankton (ENVO:xxxxxxxx)" | depth 5 m | reverse complement strand
CGAAGCTTGCCAGCGGGTAACTTTTGGATTGTAAACCACATCCAAAGCAAACTTTGAAAGCCGCGCCTCAATATAACGCGAAGCTGCGGCACTATCGCCCGTTAAAATATTTCCCCAGTTTCCCTGGGTGTCGATGAGCAAATCTTTTTGCCCAATCTGCACCATCGCGTCGGCAATACTCGCGTCCCCGTGGGGGTGGTACTGCATGGTATGCCCAACGATGTTCGCGACCTTGTTGTATCGCCCATCGTCCAAATCTTTCATGGACTGCATAATACGGCGCTGCACGGGCTTAAAACCGTCCTCAATGGCAGGCACGGCACGCTCTAGGATTACGTAGCTGGCGTAATCCAAAAACCAGTCGCGGTACATGCCGGTAACCTTTTTTATGGTGTCGCCGGAGGTATCGTCGTTTATGCCCAGATAGTCGGGGCCTGTTTGTTCTTCTTCGTTATTGTTGAGTTCGTCACTCATTCTTTAAGTTCAAAGTTTCAAGTTTCAAGTTCCAGGTTTGGAATTCTTTTAGTTATTTTTGAATTATATATGAATAAGAATCATTGTCAAATTGCATTGCTATTCCATTTACATAAAAAGCTTCAACAGACAAAAAGTCAAAACATTCACCTTCTATATTTTTTAATTCGAGATTTAAAATATCAGTTTCTTCATTATTTAGCTTCAACTGATAGTCTTTTCCGGATTCAATTTCTGGATAATAAAGAGTTATATATGTCTCTTCATTATCATCATTAAATATCAGATTAATTATTTGACTACCTCTAGTTAAAGATATTTCTGAAGGTTTGTAGATATTATTTTCACCAATCAATGAATTCCCTTCGTTATCCAAAATTCTAATATTAAAAGCGGGTTCAGCAGGGATAATTGCTTCACAATTGTCATTTTTATCACAAGAGAATAAAACAAAAAAAGTAATAATTCCAAAAAATAATAAATGTGATTTTTTCATAATCTGAAGATTTTAAGCTATAATAATATTACGATTTGAAATTTACAAAAAGAATCACTCCTCCACCCTATCAAGCTCCACCTTCAAATTATCAATAATAAACTCCTGCCGGTCCGGGGTGTTTTTTCCCATATAAAAAGAAAGCAGTTCCTCAATACTCATCGATTTATCGAGCATCACAGGATCCAACCGAATGTCGTTGCCAATAAAATGCACAAATTCGTCCGGCGAAATTTCACCCAAACCTTTAAAGCGGGTGATTTCCGGTTTTGGTTTTAGCTTTTCTATTGCGGCTACCCGTTCCTCTTCGGAATAGCAATAAATGGTTTCCTTTTTATTTCTTACTCGGAAAAGCGGCGTTTGCAAAATGTACAAATGCCCTTCCTTTATTAATTCAGGAAAAAATTGGAGGAAAAACGTAATGAGCAACAATCGAATGTGCATTCCGTCCACATCGGCGTCTGTGGCAATTACGATGTTGTTGTACCGCAAATCCTCCATCGAATCCTCAATGTTTAGCGCAGCTTGCAACAGGTTGAATTCCTCGTTTTCATACACAATTTTTTTGGTCATTCCGTAGGTGTTCAGCGGTTTCCCACGCAGTGAAAAAACGGCCTGTGTATTTACATCACGGCTTTTGGTGATGCTTCCGCTCGCGGAATCTCCCTCGGTGATAAACAGCGTAGATTCCAGATTGCGTTCGTTTTTCACGTCGCCCAAATGCACCCGGCAATCGCGCAGTTTTTTATTGTGAAGGCTGGCTTTTTTCGCACGGTCCTTCGCCAATTTTCGGATACCGCTCAACTCCTTTCGCTCGTGTTCGGCCTGTACTATTTTGCGTTGAATGGCGTCAGCCGTCTCGGGATTTTTATGCAGGTAATTGTCGAGCTGGGTTTTTACGAAATCGTTTATAAACGTCCGCACCGTTGGCAGATCACCGCCCATATCGGTTGAGCCGAGCTTGGTTTTTGTCTGGCTTTCAAAAACCGGCTCCATTACTTTGATGCTGATTGCCGAAACGATGGATTTCCGCACATCGCTGGCATCGTAGTTTTTGTTGTAAAATTCGCGCACGGTTTTTACCAAAGCTTCGCGGAAGGCCGCCAAATGCGTTCCGCCCTGGGTTGTGTTCTGTCCGTTTACAAAACTGTGGTATTCCTCGCTATATTGGGTCTTGCTGTGGGTAAGTGCTATTTCAATATCATCGCCGCGCAGGTGGATTATCGGGTACGCGCTGTCTTCTTCGGAAATGGTCTCCATCAAAAGATCTTTCAATCCATTTTCCGAATAAAACTTTTCGCCGTTAAAGTCTATCGTCAGTCCCGGGTTGAGATAGACGTAGTTTTTCAGCATTTTTTGAACGTATTCCGTGCGATACTTGAAGTTTTTGAAAATGCTTTCGTCGGGAATAAAAACCACTTTGGTTCCTTTTCGCTTGGTGGTTTCCTCAACAGCAACATCATTGGTCAATTCGCCCAGGGAAAATTCCGCGGCCTTCATTTGGTTATCGCGAACGGATTCCACTTTAAAAAACGCCGAAAGCGCATTCACGGCTTTGGTACCAACCCCGTTCAAACCAACGGATTTCTTAAAGGCACGGCTGTCGTACTTTCCGCCCGTGTTCATTTTTGAAACCACGTCGATCACTTTCCCCAATGGAATGCCACGACCGTAATCGCGCACTTTTACTTCTTTATCTTTTATTCGAACCTCGATGGTCTTTCCAGCGCCCATGACAAATTCATCGATACAGTTATCGATTACCTCTTTCAGAAGAATATAGATACCGTCATCGGGCGAGGAACCGTCACCCAGCTTCCCGATGTACATCCCCGGGCGCATGCGGATATGTTCCTTCCAGTCGAGCGAGCGTATGTTGTCTTCGGTATATTGTGTTTCGGCCATAAGATTTGGTGTAGGGTTGCTAATATAAATATACGGGAGCACTTGTGAAACCAATACCTCGGAAAGTAATTAACAATAAAACGGGTGATATTGTTAGTAATTATTTGTTGAGTTGAATTACTAAATATTTGCAAAGAAATCCGCTTTCCATTGATTGGTTGTAATTCTTTTTATAATTTCATCACACAAACTAGAGAACTCAATGGAATTTATAGATTATTACAAAATTCTTGGACTGGACAAAAGCGCTACAGCTTCAGAAATAAAGAAAGCATATAGAAAACTTGCACGAAAATATCATCCGGATTTAAACCCAAATGACACTTCGGCACAGCAAAAATTTCAGCAGATAAACGAAGCGCACGAAGTTTTGATCGACCCTGAAAAGCGTAAAAAATACGACCAATACGGCAAGGATTGGCAGCACGCCGATGCCTTTGAAGAAGCCAAACGGAAACAAGGTTCGCAAGGTTTCGGCGGTGGTTTTGGCGGGCAGCGAACGTATTCGGGCGGCGCACAGGGTTTTGATGAAAGCCAGTTTTCAGATTTTTTTGAATCGATGTTTGGCGGCAGCGGTTTCAGCAGTGGTGCTGGACGCAGACAGACTGCACAATTTAAAGGGCAGGACTTGAACGCTACGCTTCGGCTAAATCTGACTGATATTCTGAAAAGCCAGAAACAAACCATCAATCTTGGGGAGAAGAAAATCCGGCTAACCATTCCCGCAGGCGTTGAGGACGGGCAGACCATCAAGATAAAGGGCTACGGCGGCGAAGGGATGAACGGCGGCCCCAAAGGCGATCTGTACATTACTTTTGAAATTTTCAACAATACGGCTTTTAAACGCGTGGGCAACGATCTTTATAAAACCGAAAACATCAGTCTCTACAAGGCTATTTTGGGCGGCGATATTACTATTGATACCTTGGATGGAGCCGTAAAATTGAAAGTGAAGCCCGAAACCCAAAACGACACCAAAGTGAAACTGAAAGGCAAAGGACTTCCCAAATACAAAAAAGAAGACCAGCACGGCGATCTATATATAACTTATAAAATTGATTTGCCCACAAACCTTTCAGAAAAGGAAAAGGAATTATTTAACGAACTTTCAAAATTGAGATAATGGCACGGGAGAAATATATATTGGTAAGTCATTTTTGCAAACAGACGCAAATAGAGATTTCCTTTGTGGAAAATCTGCAGGAATACGGCTTGGTGACTTTTGAGGAAAAGGAAAACCAACTTTTTATGGACGAAAAGGATATTTCTGAAATAGAAAAAATGTTTCGCCTCCATAACGATCTGGGAATTAATTTTGAAGGACTGGACGCTCTTAACCAGCTACTGAAACGTATGCGAAAGATGGAAAAGGAAATGGATCTGCTTCAGAAAAGACTGCGATTGTATGAATGAGCATTTCCAAAAAGAACGGTAAATTCTAATTAATGAAATGTTAAATGAAATTTCTGGAAAAACCCAATCCCATATCTTTATCCTCTATGAGAAAAACAACCATCCTATTCGCATTGTTGGTGCAAGTAAGCATCTTCGCACAGCAGACCAATTTTAATTCAACCAATTCTTTCAACAACCAAACAGTATCTTTAAATGATCAGGAAACAGATTCTGATGATTTGAATACTGACGACCAAAATTCGCAAAACACATCTTCAGCACTTAATTTTAACCCAAACGAGAAGACTGTTTTTGAAACCCAAAGGAGTAATTCACCATATGAATGGAAATGGGTTCGCGATGGAATTTGGACGGGTGCTGCACTTGGAACTAGCGCCTATGGTTTGATACTTATAAAAAACAAAGACGATTTGTCCTTGGCAGAGCGGGAAAAGTTTTTAAATGAAGAAAGCCTTCAAAAAGAAATTGATAAAATAAATTTCCTGGATCAATGGGTTGCCGGAAAACATAACGAAGACGCAAATGCAATTAGCGACATTCCTTTTGCACTTTCCTTTGCAGCACCTTTTGCATTTTTATTTGACGATGAAATTAACGACCACACGGGACAATACGTGGGACTTTATATAGAAAGTTTGGCTACCACCGCAGCTATCTATACTATCACGGCCGGATTGGTAAATAGAAGCCGTCCGTACGTTTATGACAATAGTGGAGATACCTCTGAAGATAGACGTTTTAAGAATAACGGCCAACGTTCCTTTTATTCAGGCCACGTAGCGGCAACCGCGACGGCCACGTTTTTTGCCGCAAAAGCTTATAGCGATTTCAATCCTGATGCAAGCGGAAAAGTTTGGATTTGGACGGGTGCCGCCGTTCTGCCGGCATCGGTTGGGGTTTTACGGATGGAAGCCGGGCAGCACTTTTTAACCGATGTACTTTTAGGCTACGTTCTGGGAGCCGGAACCGGTATTTTAGTACCCGAATTGCACAAAAAGAAAATGGAAAATATAGATATATACCCAAGCTCCGGAACCAGTTTTAATGGTGACAGCTATAACGGGATGGCTTTTAGGTATACTTTTTAGATTTGAGACTTGAGATGTGAGACGTGAGACGTAAGATATGAGACGTGAGATATGAGACCTAAAATCTAAAATCTCACGTCTAACATCTCATATCTATTTACACATTGAATCGGAAGTGCATTACATCGCCATCCTTCACAATGTATTCCTTTCCTTCTACGCCCATTTTACCAGCTTCTTTTACTTTCGCTTCGCTTCCGTAGGTTACGTAGTCGTCATACTTAATCACTTCGGCACGAATGAATCCTTTCTCAAAATCGGTATGGATCACTCCTGCGGCTTGTGGTGCCGTAGCGCCCACTGGAATAGTCCAAGCCCTTACTTCCTTTACACCCGCAGTAAAATAGGTTTGAAGGTTTAATAGTTTATAAGCGCTGCGAATCAATTTTGCGGAACCCGCTTCGTCCAGACCCAAATCTTCCAAAAACATTTGGCGCTCGTCAAATGTTTCCAATTCTGTAATATCGGCCTCTGTGCCAACCGCCAGTACCAAAACCTCAGCGTTTTCATTCTTTAAGGCTTCCTTTACCTTTTCAACATAAGCATTTCCTGTGGCAGCGGAACCTTCGTCCACATTACATACGTACATTACCGGTTTATCGGTGATGAATTGCGCATTTTCAATAAATTCTTCTCTTTCGCTTTCCGTTAAATCTATAGCGCGGACAGAGATTCCGGCCTCCAGCCCTGCCTTTACTTTCAGCAAAGCAGCTTCTTCTTTTTGGGCATCCTTGTTTCCTGTACGGGCTGCACGTTTCACTTTTTCGAGTTTTTTATCAACCGTTTCCAAATCCTTCAATTGAAGTTCAATATCAATGGTTTCCTTATCGCGGATCGGATTTACGCTTCCGTCCACGTGAACTATATTGTCATTGTCAAAACAGCGCAAAACGTGCAGAATGGCATCAGTTTCGCGAATGTTGCTCAAAAACTGGTTGCCGAGGCCCTCTCCCTTGCTTGCTCCTTTTACGAGACCTGCAATATCAACAATTTCAACCGTGGCGGGCAATACGCGTTCCGGTTTCACCAATTCTTCCAATTTCAGCAAGCGCTTATCGGGTACATTTACAACGCCCACATTTGGTTCAATAGTACAAAATGGAAAGTTTGCGCTCTGCGCTTTTGCATTGGACAAACAATTAAAAAGTGTTGATTTACCTACGTTTGGCAATCCTACAATACCTGCTTTCATTTGATCTTAGTTTTGAAGGGTGCAAATATACATCTTCACAAGAGACTTTCAATACTTGGTATTAAATGCTTTTTGCTAAAAGTTTGGGTTTTATTTCACTTATAATTTACAAGAACTTAACGTTCGTCAGGTTAGATTTACATTCTAAACCTTAAAGAACCAATTATTATGAAAAAAGTAATTTTAAGTTTGACCCTTGCCGTTTTTACCATAACGGGAATTCTTGCGCAGGAAAACAAAGATGTACAATCCACAACTACCGTGAAAAAAGTTACCCAAAAAGGAACTGACGTAAAGACGAAAGTTATTGCGGAAACTGAAACGGATAAGGAAATACTAAAAGTGGAGGGTAATGAAAAACAGGATCAGGCAGCTGATGTCATCAAGAAGAAAGATATCGATTCCAAAGTAGTTGCTGACGACGTTTCCATTGACGCCGCAAACCAACAGCAGATGATGGCGATAAAGCAACGACAAGAGGCAGAGCTTGCCCAAAAAATTGCCGCACAGAAAGCAGAGGCTGCAGCCCAAGCTGAAAGAGAAAGACAAGCAAAATCATTAGAACGACAAAAAGAACTGGAAGCTCGGAGAGCCGCACTTACAAATCGTCCCGAAGGAATGGCAAAATTGAAAAAGGATTAATACCCCATAATTTTTATAAAAAAGTCCGCCCTCGAGGCGGATTTTTTTATAGTTTCTTTCCCAGCGAATTTTTATATTTTTCACTGTCAACCAAGTCATTATGGCTGCCGCCCGGAATAGTTATGAGCTCCAACCGTCCCTTTGGATTAATTTTTGACAACATTTCACTATTCTCATATTTTCACTACAAAATCATCGGTACCGTGAAAAATAGTAATTGGACAAGCAACTTCTTTTAAAAACTTATATGTTGGAAAATGATATTTCAGAAACCAACTCACTGGATAGATAGGAAATCGGCTGCCTGCCACTTGGTCCAAACTATAAAAGGGAGCTTCCAAAAACAAATGCCCTGGTGTGTTTTGGGAGGCTACATAGGTTGCAAAAGTTGTTCCCAAAGATCGGCCATACACTACAATTTCATTTTCCGGATACCGCTTTTTCAGAAAATCGTAAAAAAGCTGTGCATCGGCATATATAAGGCTTTTTCGCTGAGCTTTCCTGTGCTTTTTCCATAAGTTCTATAATCCATAACCAATACGTCATAATTCAGATTAACGAAGTTCTGCACCACATTTCCCCAGCTGGAAAGCTCCCCAGCATTTCCGTGGAAATACAGCACTAGGCCTTTAGGGTTTTTAACTTTGAAATGAAGCGCATTTAACACGGCGCCATCATCCGTTTTTAAAAATAGCTCATCAAAATTTGCCCTAAACGAATAGGCATAATCTTCCGGCAGCGTCTCTGGCATAAAAATCATTTTCTCCTGCAATAGAAATAGCGCAAAAAAGATTACAAGATATAGTGCGATTACTGTTAAAAAAATCTTCTTTAGTGTTCGAGTCATTACTAATAGACAGTTTCAAAAATCAAATTCCTGTGAGGAACTTTTAAACTATAATATGTGAACCTTTTGAATAGGGCTCAAATTTATTCAAATTACAAGATGTTGCCGTGTTTTAATAGGAAATATTTTAAATGTGAACATACTATTGATATCCACAATTTTAAGCACTTTTAAACGCTCAAACTTTGAAAGTTTATGAAATGATTACCAGTGATTTATAAATTTTTAACATCTCCCTTCTTTATATTTGGAATTAACAAACAAAATAAAATTCAACCATTATGAAAAAAGTATTGATGATTTTGGCGCTGGCAGCATTTACAACCGGCGTTGCACAAGTAGATAAGAACAAGAACAAGAAAACTGAAACGGTAGTTACAAAAACAACCGTACAGGACAATACGGGAACCGATGTGGCCACAAAAGCCGTGAGCAGAACCCAAAAGCAAGTAATTGCCCTGGATGAAAGCGATGCTAACCAAACTAACCAAAGCGTAGTCATGAAGCCTATGGTTGTGGATACCGATGTTACTTATAGCTATGACGGTAACCGCTTCAAGTTTTTGAGCCAAAAGGACGAAAATGGCTATCGTTTAATGACCATAAAAGATAACGCAACAAATGAACAATACGCCGTTATCAAGCCTACTTCACAAAATGGATATTATATTATGTCGCAAGACGGAAAATCCTCTTTTGGATATTTTAACGCAGACGGCAATTTTGTAGTAGAACGCTATGATCCAAAAACAGACGCTATCACTTCAGAAATATATAGACTGAATATGAAAAGTGATTTGACTAAAGATAAGATGTAAACTAAAAATTAACTATCCCCACAATAGAAAACCGCCTCTCAAATTTAGGTTTGAGAGGCGGTTTTTTGATGTCGCTACTTCGATTATTTCTTATGCATAAAGTTCTGCTTCGCTAAAAGCTCCTCCTCAGACTCCACGTGGTCCTCATCGGGAACGCAGCAGTCCACAGGACATACGGCGGCACATTGAGGCTCATCGTGAAAGCCTTTGCACTCGGTACATTTATCTGGTACAATAAAATATATTTCGTCACTAATAGGCTCCTGCGCCTCGTTTGCATCAACTTCCTTTCCATTGGGCAGCACTACTTTGCCTTCCAAATCGGTTCCGTCGGCATAGCGCCAATCATCAGCTCCTTCATAGATTGCGGTGTTGGGGCATTCCGGCTCGCAAGCACCGCAGTTTATACATTCATCGGTTATTATAATGGCCATGGGATATTCTTTTTCTAACTTTGCGCAAATTTAAGCCCTATTGGGGGAACTCCAAAATATGTATGCAATTAAAACAAAGAATTAACGCTTTTGTTGAATTGGGGGCATTTCTGAAGCAGATTGCATCGGAAAATCCGACTTCCGAAGCCAAAGAAATTTTCCAAAGAGCCGAAGCTGAGAACGGATGGTTCACGCAGGAAAATATCCAATTCGCGCTAAAAAGTTGGGGCGACGCGCTTTCCGAAGAAAATTTAGAGCAATGGATTTCCAATTATGAAATAAAAGCGATAAATCCGAAGTGCGTTGCCTTAATAATGGCGGGCAACGTTCCCTTAGTTGGATTTCACGATTTTCTCTCCGTTTTGGTTACGGGCAACAAAGTGCAGGCGAAACTTTCTTCAAATGATAAAACCTTGCTTCCGTTTTTGGCCGAGCATTTAATTTCCGTGGCTCCAGAATTCAAAGAGTACATTGCATTTACGGAAGGCAGGTTACAGAATTTTGATGCGGTCATTGCAACCGGAAGCAATAATACCGCGCGCTATTTTGAATTCTACTTTGGAAAATATCCGCACATAATCCGCAAAAACAGAAATTCGGTTGCAGTGCTAACCGGGGATGAAACTCAAAAAGAACTCACCGCATTGGCAGATGATATTTTTAGATATTTCGGTCTCGGGTGCCGCAATGTGTCAAAAATTTATATTCCGGAAAATTATGATTTTGAAGGCTTTTTTAAGGCAATGTTCAGTTGGAAGGAAATTATCCATAACCATAAATATATCAACAATTACGATTATAACAAAGCGGTCTATTTGATAGATAGCTTTCCCTTATTGGACAATGAGTTTATGTTGCTGAAAGAAGATTCTGGCTTCTCCTCTCCTATTTCAGTTGTTTTCTACGAAAAATACGATTCAATGGAACATCTCAAAAAGGAATTGCAAACCCAGTCAGAAAATATCCAATGCATAGTTTCAAATTCAGGCCTTCCCAATGAAATCCCCTTCGGAAAGGCGCAGGCCCCTGCATTGTGGGATTATGCCGATGGAGTAGATACGGTTGATTTTTTGTTGAAACTTCCTTGATAAAAAAATTATAAATCCCACATTTTTAGTAGGGTAATTCACATCTTTGCATTATAAATTTTCATATCATGAAAAAACATAATTTTAGCGCAGGTCCCTGCATTTTACCGCAATCAGTCCTGCAGCAGTCTGCGGAAGCGGTTTTAAATTTCAACAATTCAAACCTTTCCCTGATTGAAATCTCCCATCGTAGCAAGGATTTTGTCGCGGTAATGGAAAACGCCCGCAACCTGGCCCTGGAACATTTGGGGCTTCAAAATAAAGGTTATCAAGCCTTGTTTTTACAAGGCGGAGCAAGTCTTCAGTTTTTAATGGCGGCCTACAATCTTTTGGAAAAAAAAGCTGCTTACCTAAACACGGGCACTTGGAGCGATAAGGCCATAAAAGAGGCAAAGTTGCTGGGCGAGGTTGTGGAAGTAGCAACTTCAAAAAGTGAAAATTTCAACTTTATTCCAAAAAACTATACCATTCCTAAGGATGCAGATTATTTCCACTGCACGAGTAACAATACTATTTTTGGAACGCAGATGCGCACTTTCCCGGAAACTGAAATCCCCATGGTTTGCGATATGAGCAGCGACATCTTTTCGCGCCAGCTCGATTTTTCTAAATTCAGTTTAATCTATGCCGGCGCCCAAAAAAATATGGGACCCGCAGGCACAACCCTCGTAGTTATAAAGGAAGATATTCTTGGGAAAGTATCGCGCGCCATTCCTTCTATGCTCAGTTATAAAGTACATATAGACAAAGAAAGCATGTTCAATACGCCGGCGGTCTTTTCAGTTTACGTGTCTATGCTTACTTTGGAATGGCTGAAAGAAAAGGGTGGAATTACTGCTATTGAAAAAGTAAACAACCAAAAAGCGGAACTTCTTTACAGTGAAATTGATAGAAATCCTTTGTTTGAAGGCTTTGTTGCCGAAAAAGAAGACCGTTCAAAAATGAATGCCACATTCAACCTAAAAAATGATAAATTGAAGGCAACCTTTGACGAGCATTTAAAACAAGCCGGAATCAACGGACTGAACGGCCATCGCAGCGTTGGGGGCTATCGAGCCTCTATGTATAACGCATTGCCTTTGGAAAGCGTACAGATTTTGGTGGATGTAATGCAGGCAATTGAAAAAGGGGCGTGATGCGGTTAAATATAAATAAGAAACAACTTAATAAAACAATAATCTAGGAACCTATTTTCATGAAAGTATTAGCAAACGACGGAATTTCACAAAGCGGAATCGATATATTAAAAGATGCGGGGTTTGAAGTATTGACCGTACACGTGGCGCAGGAACAACTTCAGAATTATATCAACGAGCACAAAATTGAAGTGCTTTTGGTGCGAAGTGCCACCAAGGTTCGGAAAGATATTATTGACAGCTGCCCATCACTAAAAATTATAGGCCGCGGCGGCGTGGGTATGGACAATATAGACGTGGAATACGCCCGTGAGAATGGAATTGAGGTAATCAATACTCCTGCCGCCTCCTCAGAATCGGTGGCAGAGTTGGTATTTGCGCATTTGTTCGGCGGGGTTCGTTTTTTGCACGATTCAAACCGCAATATGCCGTTGGAAGGCGACACGAGATTTAAAGATCTGAAGAAAAGCTATGGTGCGGGTCGCGAGCTGCGCGGCAAAACTTTGGGAATCATCGGGTTTGGAAGAATTGGCCGGCAAGTAGCGAAAATAGCCTTAGGCTGCGGAATGAAAGTGATTGCCAGCGACCACGAGGTAGGCGAAGCAGATATAACCCTAACCTTTTATGACGGGCAGACCATCACCCTAAAAATTAAAACCGCGCCAATCGACAAATTGATAAAACACAGCGATTTTATAAGTCTCCACGTGCCTTCGCAATCGGGATATTTAATAGGCAAGGAAGAAATTTCAAAAATGAAGGACAAGGTAGGTATCGTGAACGCAGCCCGCGGAGGGGTTCTTGACGAAAACGCGTTGCTGGAAGCTATTGAGGATGGAAAGGTTTCGTTTGCGGCACTCGATGTTTTTGAAAATGAACCCACCCCTTCCATAAAAGTATTGATGCACGATAAAATTTCGCTGACCCCGCATATAGGTGCCGCTACAGAAGAGGCGCAGGACCGGATTGGTGTAGAGTTGGCAAATCAAATTATATCAATTTTAGTAAAATAACCTTCAGACTTTATTTTTCTAAAATTTTGTAAAAAAAGTGAATTTGATAATTCTCATAAAAAACATAATTACCGTCATTCAAAAAATGGCGGTATTTTTTTAAATGAAAGTTAAACCTTTCGCCCTTCATATTCTATTTTGTTAACTTTGCAAAAATCTACCGTTATGAAGAATTTTCTGCTTATTGCAATACTTTCATTTCTGATTTTTAGTTGCGGAACGGGCAATAAGTCCTTTTCTGGTTCGTCCCAGGACGCAACCACGAAAAATGATACGGTACGCATTGCAAATGATAGTCTTGAATATGAAATTATTATTGTGGAGCCCGGTTTCCAATCGTGGTTAGTTTCACAGCCACCTCGTGGATTTTATGGTCAGGCAACCCTGGAGGGCAAAAACCGCCAATTTGTGGCGGAATACAACAACCGTGTTTTACAACCCAATAGGTTTTCCAGAAATTTATATGCCGAACAGATAAATTACGACCCAACCATAGATTACGGTTATGAAGTAAATTATCTTCTTTACAACTACTTCCTATATTTTCAGGAGAAATACAATCAAAAATTTATAGCCGGAAGAAATTGAAAAAGCTCAAAGAACGTTGGAATATTGAAACCAACGGCCAATTGTTTATCATATTTTTAGTGTTTGCCATTACCGGAAGTTCCGCGGCCAAACTGGCAGCCCCACTCACAGATTTTTTCAATATAACCAAGGAAATGGGCTGGTATATTTATTGGCCGTTTCGCATTTTGATTATTCTGCCTATCTATAAAGTACTTTTGGTGTTCTTTGGATGGGTATTCGGCGAATTTCACTTTTTCTGGAATTTTGCAAAAAAAATGCTTCGCAGTATGGGCCTCGGATTTTTAATAAAGAAATGATTATCCAAAAATCAAAAATATCGCAAGTTTTGGTTGCCACGATATTCTCGTTGGCGCTGCTGTTTCCTGCTGCAGTTCAATTTGCGCATACTTTTGAGGGGCACGAGCATAAGGCCTGTACCGATATTTCCACTCATCTTCACGAAAAGCAATTGGATTGTTCCATTTGTGATTTTCACTTTTCAATATTCAATTTTACTCCTTTGGAAGGGGTTGAATTTACTGTATTTCACAGTTTTCAGAATATTGAAAGTTTTTATTTCACTTCCCTTTCAAAGTTAAAGCCTTCGCAAAATTTTCTAAGAGGCCCACCGATGATTTCTTGATTTTTTAGCATTTCATTTTATCAAAATTTCACATTTATTTAATTCAAGAAAGCATGAAAAATTTACTATGCTTGCTTGCGGTATTCTCTGTTATTACCACGGCAAGCTCACAAAACACCCTAACGGGAAAAATAATTTCAAAAAATACAAACGAGCCCGTACCTGCAACAATCTATATTCCACAACTTGAAAAAGGAACCGTTGCGGATTTTGATGGAAATTATACCCTCAACAATTTGCCCGACGGATTGTATAGCGTTGTTTTTTCCTCATTGGGCTTCGCAACCGTTTCAAAAAAAATCAATTTTTCAAATGAAACGAGTCTTACGGAAAACATCGAAATGCAGGAAACGGCCGTTGAAATGGAAGAGGTCATAGTTTCTACGCCATTCCATAAACTCCAGAGCGACAATGTTATGAAAGTGGAACGCATCTCTACAGAAAAACTGAACGCTTCTGGGGCCGTTACACTGGCGGACGGCATAAAAAACATTGCCGGTGTCGATATAATTAGCACGGGCACAGGCATCGGCAAGCCTGTTATTCGTGGCCTGAGCTCCAATAGGGTCTTGACCTATGCGCAAGGCGTACGCGTGGAAAATCAACAATTTGGCGACGAACACGGCCTGGGATTAAACGAGGCCGGAGTGGAAAGCGTGGAAGTGATTAAAGGCCCTGCATCCCTACTTTACGGAAGCGATGCACTGGGTGGAGTACTTTATTTGAATCCCGAAAAATTTGCACTTTCCGGGGAAACCCACGGCGATTTGAGCAGTACATATTTCTCAAATACTTTGGGAACCGCTACGAATCTTGGTATTAAAACCTCGGGGCAAAAGTTAAAGTTCTTGGCGCGGGGAACCTATGCTGCGTTCAGCGATTACGAAACGGGGGCAGATTACCGCGTAAGCAATTCGCGCTTCAATGAAAAGGATTTCAAGACCGGCCTGCAATTTTCCGGCACCAAATTTAAGTCCACACTTCGGTATAACTACAATCGCTCCAATATTGGCATTCCTGAGGAAATTGGCGAGCAAACGCAATCAAAGGATTTAGAATTACCCTTTCAGGAAATTGACAACCATATTTTAAGTTTTGACAATACTTTGTTTTTCAATAACTCCAGTTTAGATGTAAAGGCAGGTTATTTGTTCAATGACAGGCGGGAATTTGAAGATGATACGGATGTAGCGGCGCTTCGGCTTAAGCTGAACACCTTAAATTATGATGTGAAATATCACCTGCCTCAATTTGGCAATTTTGAGACTATCATCGGCGTACAAGGAATGTTCCAAAAGAATAAAAACGAAGGTGAGGAAATTTTAATTCCCGATGCCAAAACCACTGATGTCGGAATTTTAGCAACATCACATTACCATTTGGAAAAGGTAGATTTTCAAGCGGGAATTCGCTTTGACTCAAGAAAAATTGATAGTGAAGCCGCAAGAAATGCCGTGGATGAAGATTTTATTCCGGCACTCAATGAAACCTTTACCAGTTTTACGGCCGCTTTGGGAGCCAAGTTGGATTTGGTCGAAAATTTTTCGGCACGTATCAATCTCGCCAGCGGATTTAGGGCGCCAAACTTGGCGGAACTTACGTCAAACGGCGTTCACGAAGGAACAAACCGCTATGAACGCGGAAATGCGGATTTAACGAACGAACAGAATTTCCAGACCGATGTTGCCCTAGAGTATAGAAATGAGCATATTGAATTTTTCGCAAACGGTTTTTACAATGCCGTCAATAACTACATTTTTCTATCGCCTACCAATGAGACTCTTGACGATACGCAGGTATTTCATTATTTACAGGACAATGCCTCGCTGTATGGTGGCGAACTGGGTTTTCACCTTCACCCCCACCCGCTGGATTGGCTCCATTTGGAAAGCAGTTTTGAAACGGTTACGGGCAAGCTGGATAATGAAGATTATTTGCCATTGATTCCCGCGAATTCACTTCGGAATACTTTCCGTGTAGAAATAAATGACGGAAAAACCCGAAAAGCCACTTCGGCATTTATCACGCTTGAAAACACTTTTGACCAAAAAAATATCAGCAATTTTGAAACAAGAACGGGCGGATATTCCCTACTGAGCGCAGGAGTTGAAAGCAGTTTTCAACTTCAAAAAGTGTTGTTTAAAATAGGTCTGAATGGAACAAATCTTACAAACAAACAATATATTTCACATTTGTCGCGGTTTAAACCCGAGGGTATTTTCAATATTGGCAGAAGTATAAACGTAAATTTAAAAGTTGAAATCTAAAAACCAAAAAGCCCCGAGTTGGGGCTTTTTTTATTCGTTTACGCGAACTTCAATAGTTTGCGGTGTCGGCTGTTTCTTCCAGACAAACGTATAGAGCCACATAAGTGTAAAAGTGGGGATAACGTCGGTAATGGGAAGGATCTCTTCCAAGAAAACAAGTACCGAGGCTACTTTTCCTTCGGGGCCTTTATACATTTCTCTCATCTTTTTGGAGGCTACGGGTGCCCACAGTAAATCTAGGAACGGTCCGACAACGGGTATTACCATGGTGGACATACCGATTAAATCGTAAAGGATACCTTTTCTGAGTAATTTATATTTTTCGTTTTTCATGAATGGTTTTTTCATTTAATGAACAAAAAACATTCCAAAAATTTAACCCAAATCGCTACTGATCAATTTTAAAAATTCACTTCGCGTTTCAATGGCTTCAAACTGGCCGCGAAATCCCGAAGTAGTGGTAACGCTGTTCTGTTTTTGAACGCCGCGCATCATCATACACATATGCGAGGCCTCAATGACCACCGCCACTCCCTTTGGTTTTAGCGTATTATTGATACATTCCAAAATATCGTGCGTTAACCGTTCCTGAACCTGCAATCTGCGCGCAAAAACGTCCACAACACGTGGAATTTTACTGAGTCCGACAATATGACCATCGGGAATATAGGCAATATGCGCTTTCCCGAAGAAAGGTAAGATGTGGTGCTCACAGAGGGAATATAGCTCAATATCCTTAATAATAACCATATCGTGATAGGCTTCGGCAAACATGGCACTTTTTAAAATTTCGGCAGGATCCTGGCAATTACCGGAGGTTAAAAACTGAATGGCCTTTGCGGCGCGTTCGGGAGTTTTTAAAATTCCCTCCCGGGAAACATCCTCACCTATGGTACCGAGAATTTGGCTGTAATTTTCAATTAAACTGTCGGTTACGGGCTGTTCGTATTCCTCAAAATATTTATATGACGACATCTATTTTTGTTTAAGAATTTACCGTCAAAGATAAACACATAAATTGATAGAAAAACAATATTTTTCATCGGATTGTATTATAGCACTATAAATAGTACTTTCACGCTTTAAAATTTTGCTATGATAGAAGCCCAGAATATCCATAAATATTACGACCAACTCCACGTCTTGAAAGGGGTTGACCTTCATATCAAAAAAGGTGAAATTGTTTCAATAGTCGGCGCTTCGGGTGCTGGAAAAACAACATTACTGCAGATTTTGGGAACCTTGGATGCCTTTGACAAGTCGAAAAGTAAATTAGTTATAAACGGAATAAATATCGGTTCCCTTTCGGGGAAAAAATTGGCCCAGTTCCGAAATGAAAACTTAGGATTTATTTTTCAGTTCCATCAGTTGCTTCCGGAGTTTACTGCCCTTGAAAACGTTTGTATCCCCGCATTCATAAAAAACACCCCCAAAGCCGAAGCCACCAAAAGAGCAAAGGAACTCTTGGCCTTCCTTGGGCTTTCGCACCGCGAAGACCACAAACCCAACGAACTTTCGGGCGGCGAGCAACAACGCGTTGCAGTGGCACGGGCTTTAATAAACAATCCATCCATCATTCTTGCCGATGAGCCCAGCGGAAACCTTGATACCGAAAGCGCCGAAAACCTGCACAATCTATTTTTTAAATTGCGGGATGAGTTTGGGCAAACCTTCGTCATTGTTACGCACAACGAGGAGCTTGCAAATATGGCCGACCGGAAATTGGTAATGCAGGATGGGGTAATTGTGAAATAAATTCCAAAAGACAAATTCCATCCCGAAAGCTATCGGGACCAAATAAATTTCAAATGCCAAATTTCAAAAATTCACTCTTATGAAGAAAAGTGAATTAAAATCATTTCTTGACGAAAAGGTTGATATCTACAACAATCCCAACTTTATTGAAACCGACCCCATTCAAATTCCGCATCTTTTCACTTTAAAGGAAGATATTGAAATCGCCGGTTTTCTTGTGGCAACGATTGCTTGGGGAAACAGGAAAAGCATCATAAACAACGGCCATCGCATAATGGAGATGATGGGCAATTCGCCCTATGATTTTGTGATGAATTTTTCGGAAGATCGCGCCGCGTCGCTTTCAAATTTTGTCCACAGAACTTTTAATAATGACGATCTTATCTATTTTCTGAAATCGCTTCAAAATATATACAAAAACCACGTCGGGCTTGAAAACGTATTTTCAAAAAATGCTGAAATACATTCGTTACAGCCGGCAATCCATCACTTCAAAAAAACTTTTTTTGAATTGCCCCACCCTTCGCGAACCCAAAAGCATATTAGCGATCCATTCAAAAATTCTGCGGCAAAAAGAATAAACATGTTTCTGCGCTGGATGGTGCGCAACGATAATGCGGGAGTGGATTTTGGAATTTGGAAAAGCATTTCACCGGCAATACTTTCCTGCCCGTTGGACGTTCACTGCGGCAATGTGGCGCGAAAGCTCAAACTGTTAAAACGCAAACAAAACGACGGCAAGGCGTTGGCGGAATTGGATATCGCCCTTCGGAAATTGGATCCAAACGACCCGGTAAAATATGATTTTGCACTATTTGGACTGGGTGTTTTTGAACGGTTTTGATTTTTGGATTAATTCATTTCACATTATTTTTAACGTTTTCTGAACTCATTATAAAATATTGTACATTTACGGTTAATCCTTGAACACCCGATATATTTCGGATTTGAGATAAAGCACTTTAAGCCTTGATAAAACCGCAATTTCCAGTAGATGAAGCGCAACGTTTAGCAGCTGTCCGTTCCTATCATTTAGTGGACACCCTGCCAGAAAGGGATTTTGATAATATTACCGCATTAACAGCCAATATTTGTGATGTGCCCATATCCTTGGTGACTCTTTTGGAGGCAGATCGCAATTTTCTGAAATCGCATTACGGTATTCCGTTTAACGAATCTCCCCGTGACATTTCGTTTTGTGGTCATGCTATTTTGGATGAAAAGGATATTTTTATTGTTGAAGATGCCAGAAAAGACGACCGTTTTAAAGACAATCCTTTGGTAACCGAAATGAACGCAATTTTTTACGCCGGTGTGCGCTTGGTAAATAGTGATGGTTATCCATTGGGAACACTTTGCGTTTTCGACACAAAACCGCGTGTTTTGACCAAATCGCAGAAAAAAGCCCTTATAGCTATGGCCTATCAGGTTGTGAATCTTTTTGAGGCCAGAAAACGCAACAGAGCCTTGCTATCGGTTCAGAAAGAACTTAGGGAGCGCAACGAAGAGCTCAAAAATTTTGCTGGCGTAGTATCGCACGACATGAAAATGCCACTGGCCAATATGATCATTACATCCGATATGCTCCGTTCAAAATACGGTCAATATTTAGATGACCAAGGCAAGGAATATCTTGACTATATAAAGCAATCTTCCTTTACCTTAAGTGAATATGTTACGGGTCTTTTGGAGCATTATGAAACTGACAAAACCGCCTCTTTAATCAGCGAGCCTTTTGACAGTCAGGACCTTTTGGAAGAAATAATAGAGTTGTTGAACATTAATGTAGATTGCGAGATAAACCTTCCGGAGGAAAATATTGAAATGCACGCAAACAAGGTGGCACTGGAGCAAATTCTTCTAAATTTGATAGGCAACAGTTTGAAATACAACGACAAGGAAAAGATAAAAATAGATTTGGATTGTATTGAGAAAGATGGTTTTTACCACATCACGGTTGCAGATAATGGAATGGGGATACCAAAAGATAAAGTAGCCCATATTTTTGATTTGTTTGTAACTACCGGTACTTTGGACAGAAATGGAAAAAAAGGAAATGGCATTGGCCTCTCGACTGTAAAAAAGCTTGTTGACAGATTGAATGGTGAAATTTCCGTTTCCTCCACGCTTGGAGAGGGTACTACATTTAAATTCAGCATTAAAAAACTGGGTTGACTCTCGAATGAGTAATTAAAATACTCATCAATTATAAATTCTGTGCCCCAATTCAGATTATAGTTACCTGCGCAAACTACAATGGTTTAATTTTTTATGATTTTCCCCGACATCCCCGAAAATGAAGCGGCCCGACTTGCCGAACTGAAAAAATACAATCTATTAGATACACTTTCCGAAAACGATTTCGACAATATTACAACGCTAATTGCTGCCATTTGTGAAGTGCCGATTGCGTTGATTACCTTATTGGATACCGATCGAAATTTCTTCAAATCGCATTTTGGTTTGGATTTTAACCAATCGCCGCGTAATATCTCTTTTTGTGCGCACGCCATCCTGCAAGAACAGGAAGTTTTCATAATTAATGACGCGACCACCGATGCCCGTTTCAAAGATAATCCTTCGGTAACCAAAGATGGCGCTGTATTTTACGCAGGGGTTCCGCTTATTAATCCAAACGGTTTTAAACTGGGCACCTTATGTATTTTTGATTACAAATCAAGAAATTTGACGGAGGTACAGATTATCAGCCTTAAATCCCTCGCCAAGCAGGTAGTAAATCTTTTTGAACTTCGGAAGAAAAACAATCTTTTAATAGAGTTCCAAAAAGAGTTGCAGGCCCGAAATGAAAGGCTGGTGAATTTTGCACACGTGGTGTCGCACGATCTTAAATCGCCATTGGCCAACATCACCTCACTTACCCGAATGCTTCGTGAGGAAAACACCGAGAAACTTTCCCCCGATTCCGAAATGTACCTTGACTATATAGAAGAATCGTCCTTGACACTGAAAAATTATATTACCGGTATTTTAAAATTTTACAAAGCAGACGAATTGCTCGAATCTGAAAAACAAGACGTAAAATTAAAATTGCTTTTTGAAAACGTAACCGAAGTATTTGTTGCAGACGATATTACTTTTGAGTATCCCAAAAAAGGCGTTCTAAAAAATGTAAATAGTGCCGCCCTCACGCAGATTTTTCTAAATCTAATAGACAATAGCCTAAAATATAACTTGAATGAACAGCGCTTAATATCCATAAAATATTGGGAAGAGCCAGATTTCCACAATTTTTCGATAGCTGATAATGGTATGGGAATTGATTTTGGAGTACAGGAAGAAATTTTCAATCTTTTTAAAACCACCGGCATAAAGGACCGAAACGGAAAAGAAGGCACGGGTATTGGGCTGGCAACCGTAAAGAGCCTTGTTTCAAAGCTGGGCGGCAGCATTTCCCTGAAATCTGAACTCGGAAAAGGAAGCACCTTCACCTTTACCATCCAGAAATAGGTTTTATTACGCTGCATTTTTTATCTTTGGCCAATATTTATAGGAATGCAGTTCAAACACCCAGAAATTCTTTACGCCCTTTTCCTACTGCTCATCCCGATATTTATTCATCTTTTTCAGCTTAGGCGTTTTCAGAAAGTAGATTTTACCAACGTCGCTTTTCTCAAAAAAGTAACTATCCAGACCCGAAAGAGTTCGCAGCTTAAAAAGTGGCTTACGTTATTGATGCGTCTGCTCGCTTTGGCGTGTATCATTATTGCCTTTGCACAACCTTTCACCGCATCCAAAACAGCTTTAAATACTAAAAAGGATACCGTCGTTTATATTGACAATTCCTTTAGTATGCAGGCCAAAGGCGCAAAGGGCCCAATGCTGGAACGCGCCTTACAGGATTTGTTCGATAGAACTGGCGGAACCGAAAAACTGAGTTGGTTCACAAATAATTCGGAAAGAAAGAATGCCTCGCCACAGGATTTTAAAAATGAAGTGCTTTCAATCCAATATTCCCAGAATCAGTTGACACCTTCGCAGGTTTTATTGAAGGCCAGACAACTTTTTTCCGATGAAAAAGATGTGGCGAAGCGTTTGGTGTATCTCTCAGATTTTCAAGTGAAGGATAACTTTCCCGAAATTCCGGAAGATATGCTCGTGGATGCCGTGCAATTAAAACCCGTAAACGCTTCAAACATTGCCATTGACAGTGCTTATATCGCTTCAAAAAACGCGGCGGTAACACAATTAAATGTAAAAGTCTCAAATACGGGAGCTGAAATTTCCGAAGTGCCCATTTCCCTGTTCAATAGAGAGAAATTGATAGCCAAAACCGCAGTGGATTTTTCCGAAAATGCCAGTGGAACCGTGACTTTTGATATCGACAATTCAGAAGAATTCATTGGAAAGTTGGAGATTAATGAAGCAAATCTTCCTTTTGACAACACACTTTTTTTCAGCATAAACAAACCCGGAAAAATAAAGGTCCTGGCCATTAACGAAGCCGACGGCAACTATCTGCAACGCCTTTTTGAAAAGGACGAATTTCAGTTTACGCAACAAACTTTTAAAACTTTGAACTACAATGAAATTCCCGACCAAAATTTCATCGTGCTCAATGAGTTGAAGGAAATTCCCGCATCTTTGGCCACGGCGCTTAAATCTTTTAGTGACGATGGCGGAAGCATTTTGGTTATCCCCGCTTCGCAGGCAGATTTAGGTAGTTATAACAACTTCCTGTTATCAATGGCCCTGGGAACGCTTTCCGAAGCGAAAATCCAGGAAAAAATGATTATAAAAATCGTTTTTTCGCACCCGCTCTTTAAAGATGTTTTTGAAAAGGAAATTGATAATTTTCAGTACCCGAAAGTCAATTCGTATTACAATATATCCTCAAATGCTACCTCCGCGCTTGCTTTTGAGGACAATCAGCCCTTTTTGCTTCAAAAGAATAAAACCTATCTGTTTACAGCTCCAATAAACAAGGAAAATTCCAATTTTCAGAATTCTCCTTTGGTCGTCCCCACGATTTATAATATGGCCCTGCAAAGTTTGCCCTTACCTCGCCTGTATTACACCATTGGGCAGCAGAATTCCATTGCGGTTCCCGTGAAATTGGGCCCCGATGAAATACTGACCATTAAGGATAGTACGGAGCAGTTTATACCGCTTCAACAAACAAAGGCCAATTATGTTTTAATGACAACTACGGAAGAACCCGATAAAGCAGGAAATTATCAAATAGTGAAGAAAAACGAGTTTTTGGAAAACATAAGTTTCAATTATGCCCGTAGCAAAAGTGAACTGCAATATCTAAACCCCGAAGATTGGGAGGGCGCGGAAGTTTACAGCTCTGTGGAAGATCTTTTTGATTCACTGGCTGATGAAAGTGCGATTAACAGTATTTGGAAATGGTTTGCTATTTTTGCATTGCTCTTTTTACTTTTTGAAATGCTTATCTTAAAATTCTACAAATGAAGATATTACTGAAATCTGCCACCATTGTTGATGCTTCAAGCAAACATCATTTAAAGAAACGGGATGTTTTGATAGAAAACGGTAAAATTTCAAAAATTGCCGCGAGCATTCCTTCTTCCGAAAAAGTAAAGGAAATTTCACTGAAAAATCTGCACATTTCGCAGGGTTGGTTTGACAGCAGTGTTTCCTTTGGAGAACCCGGTTTTGAAGAGCGGGAAACAATTGAAAACGGTTTAAAAACGGCAGCCCACAGTGGTTTTACCAGTGTTGCGGTAAATGCCAACAGTTTCCCGGTAACGGACAGCAAAGGCCATATAAAATTTCTGAAGAGCAAGGCCGAAGGAAATGCGGTGAGCCTCTACCCCATCGGCGCGCTTACCGTGGGAAGCAAAGGAACAGACCTCGCCGAACTGTACGATATGCAGAACGAGGGTGCGGTTTCTTTCTACGATTATAAAAACCCAATCGCGAACGCAAACTTGCTGAAAATAGCCCTGCAATACACCCAGAATTTTGAGGGTTTGGTGCAATCGTTTCCTTTTGAAAAATCTGTAGCCCGAAACGGAATGGTAAACGAAGAAGTAAACAGCACCCGATTGGGCTTAAAGGGAATTCCCGCACTTTCGGAAGAGCTCCAAATAATCCGCGATTTATATATTCTTGAATATACGGGTGGCAAGCTCCACATCCCGACCATTTCAACTAAAAAATCTGTAGAGCTGATTAGGGAGGCTAAGAAAAAGGGACTAAAGGTAACGTGCAGCGTTGCCATTTTCAACCTTATTTTAACGGATGATGCTCTGGAGGAATTTGACACAAACTATAAATTACTTCCGCCGTTGCGGACAAAAGAAGATGCCAAAGCATTAATAAAAGGCCTGAAAGACGGCACCATTGACGGCATTACCAGCGACCACAACCCTATTGATGTGGAGCACAAAAAAACCGAGTTTGAGCAGGCCTATTTTGGAAGTGTTGGTTTAGAAGCCTGTTTCGGGGCGCTCAACAAGATTTTGGGAATGGAACAATCGGTCAATGCACTTATGGGCTTGAAGAAAACTTTCAAAATTCCTTCGGAAAAAATTGAGGAAGGAAACCGTGCCGAGCTTACCCTTTTCAACCCTGATATAACTTGGGAATTTGCTGAACAGGATATTCTTACAACTTCAAAAAATGCAGCACTTCTCGGAACAAAGCTAAAGGGAAAACCTTACGGAATTCTGGCAAATAACCAATTGGTACTGAACAACTAATGAAAAATATACCCGCCGGAAGAACGACTGCCCTTATTGCCTATGCCCCATTTGTGGGGTTTATGATTGCCTTTTTTATAAACCGGGATGAGAATCACGACTTTGCAACTTGGCACATCAAAAATATGTTCGGGATAACCCTTATGTTTATCGTTTCCCTGGTTATTCAATCGCAAATAGACGTAACGGCTGGCGACATTATTTGGCTTATCTGTTTTATAGTGTGGCTTTATTGCTGGGCGATGGCTTATTTCAACAAGAAAAAGGGCATTCCATTTTTAAGTGAAAAATTTCAGGAATGGTTTACTTTTTTAAATTAAAGTATTGATTATCTTTAGCTTAAATAAACCACTAACCTTAAAACGAATAAAATGGAAACAACTACAGATAACGGCAAAACGGTTGCCATTATAGCCTACATTACACTTATTGGCTGGATTATCGCACTAATAATGAACAATGGAAACAAAACGGCTCTTGGCTCCTTCCACGTACGCCAATCTTTGGGCATTATGTGTGTGGGAGTGGTACTGAGTATCATTATAAGTTTTATTGGCATTTCTATACTGAGCTGGATTGTGCAACTGGCCATATTGGTCTATTGGCTTTTGGGATTGATTAGCGCGGTACAGGGCGAAATGAAACCCGTGCCGGTATTTGGCGAACAATTTCAAGAATGGTTTAAGGGAATTTAAATTTTAATAATTTTTAACGGGACCTTTTAAGCTGAAACAACTTCAGTTTAAAAGGTCTTGTTTATTTTTGCAGCCTATGGAAAAACAGACCCTACTTTTGGAACACAATTATAGACCCGCGAAAGACCAATCAGGAAAACCGCCTGCAATTATTATGCTGCACGGCTTTGGCAGCGATGAAAATGATTTGTTTTCTTTTGCCAGCGAACTTCCGGAGAAATACGCAATCATTTCTTTAAAAGCTCCAATTCGTTTGGAACCTTACGGAAATGCTTGGTACAACATATATTTTGACAATGCGCAGGGTAAATTTAGCGATGACGAACAGGCCATTGCTTCCCGCGAATTGATCTCAAAATGTATCGATGAAATTATTGAAAAATACAAAGTTGATGGAGAAAACATCATTTTATTAGGCTTTAGCCAAGGTACCATTTTAAGTTTCGCCGTTGCGCTGAGCTATCCTAGCAAGGTTAAAAATGTAATCGGCTTGAGCGGTTATATAAACGAAGAAATCTTAAAGGAAGGATACGCCAAAAATGACTTCAGCAATCTTAACGTTTACACTTCCCACGGCAGTGTGGACCAAGTAATCCCCGTGCAATGGGCGCGGCGAACCGAGCCATTTCTCAAAAAATTAAATATAGATTGTAAGTATTCTGAATTTCCCGTAGGTCACGGCGTTGCTCCACAGAATTTTCGGGAGTTGAAGGAGTGGTTGGGGAAACGGTAAGTTTTTAGTTTTCAGTCGCAGTATTCAGTCGCAGTTTTCAGTGGCTGTGGTCAATAAAAAAACCCCAATAACCCAATAACCCAATAACCCAATAACTTAATAACTTAATAACTTAATTAGGATAAAGAAAGGATGCAATTGGCGTCAATTCCAGTTCGTTTCTTTCGTTGAAATAATATTCCAAAATCATTTCGCCCCAATAGGTGTTGTCGGTAAAATCCGCAAGAATCCATTTGTGGTTGAGAAATTTCAGTTTATTGATTTTCATATCGCCTTCCATGCCCTCGAAGGGTACCAAAGGGTTGTTGCCCTTCTGTAAATTGAAATCATAAATCTGGTCTGAAACCATTGCTTCCACCTCGGCCGCTTCATAACCACGGTTTTCAAAATAAGTCATTGCGTTGTCATTTCCCATTAAGGTGAAATAGTTCAAATCCATTATCCTGCCGTTCATTCCCTCAATGGAATCACTATATTTCTGTACCCTGGCCTCCAATTTTTCAATTTGCGATTCCTGCGATTCAAAAATGCTTTTCTCATTCATATATTGATAAATAATGAAAAGCACTGCGAAAAGAAACAGATACATAAAAATTTTATTTCTCATAAATCAAATGGTTATTGTGAGTGTATCATAGGCCAGATGCACGTTTTTCGGAAGTTTTTTCTCTACTTCCTCGTGAAAGCCCATTAAATGGCTAATATGCGTAAAATATGCTTTCTCGGGTTTGATTTTTTCAACAAAATCAAGCGCCTCAGAAAGGTTAAAATGTGAATAATGGGGTTCTTCCCGTAGGGCATTTACCACTAAAACCTTAGTGCCCTTTATTTTTTCAATTTCTTCCGCGGCAATGGTTTTCACATCCGTCAAATAGGTGAAATCTGCCACGCGAAAGCCTAAAACCGGTAGGTTGTCGTGATAGGCCTCTATGGTAACCACCTGCTTCCCTCCTATGGTAAAGGTGCTGTCCTTGTCTATTTCAATTTCTTCAATACTCGGCGCTCCGGGATATTTATTTTCAGTTTCAAAAATATAGGCAAAGCGCTCGTGCAGTGATTTAAAAACGCGTTTGTGGGCGTAAAATGGCATTTTGCCCTGCATAAAATTAAAGGGCCGAATATCGTCGAGACCTGCGGTATGGTCGCTATGCTCATGGGTTAAAAGAATTCCGTCAACGCGGGTCACATTTTCGCGCAACATCTGCTGTCTAAAGTCTGGCCCACAATCAATAACGTACGAAAATTCATCCCAGCCCAGCAGAACTGATACCCGCAGACGTTTATCCTTGGGATTTGTACTTAAACAAACCGGATGGTCACTGCCAATTACGGGAATTCCTTGGGAGGTTCCAGTTCCGAGGAAAGTTACTTTTAAAGAACCGCTCATCTGTCCAAAAAATTTACTTTTTTAAACGTGAGATGTAACATATTTATAGAATTTAGCGTTGTGTTATCAAGAATCATATTACATATTTCGCTCTCGCAAAAATACTGGTATTTTTTTTGTTTACCTATTGTATTTGCTACCTTTGTTATATTAAAAAGAGAACGTTGCTATGCCAGAAACCATAATAGGAGACAAGGAATTTGAAAATATTCCCTCCATAAAAAGTAAGGCTTTACGAATCAATCTGAACGAAAACATTTACGGCACTTTTGCCGAAATTGGAGCCGGGCAAGAAACCGTTCGGAATTTTTTTAGGGCCGGCGGCGCCTCTGGGACCATCGCCAAAACAATGTCTGCCTACGATAAGGATTTTAGCGACGCAATCTATGGTATTGAGGAAGATGGAAGATATGTGACCGAATCGAGGCTTCAGAAAATGCTCTCGCACGAGTTCGATCTGATTGAAGAGCGCATTAACCGTGAAAAACACCCCAACAGACTTTTCTTTTCATACGCAAACACCGTTGCCACCATCGATTTTGCCAAAAAATACAAAGGCCATGGTTGGGTGGGGATTCGATATCAAATTGACCCGAAAGAGCCCTATAATGAAATAACACTTCACATTCGGTTTCACGAGAACGACGCACAGCTACAGCAAATAACCCTTGGAATATTAGGGGTGAATTTAATATATGGCGCATACTACAAATATGACCAGCCCAATAAACTGTTGCGCTATCTGTACGATCATATAGACAAGGACAAAATTGAAATTGACACCATCAATTTTTCGGGACCGAGATTTAAGGACGTTGATAACAGATTGATGAGCCTTCAATTGATCAAAAACGGGATGACGGATGCCGTTATGTTTGACCCCGATGGCCACAACATTCTGCCCGCAAGAATACTTTATAAGAAAAACATATTGGCCCTTCGCGGTAGTTTTAGACCTGTAACGAAGGTGAACATAGATATGTTTGAACGCTCCTATGAAATGTTTCTGAAGGAAAACAGGGTGGAAAAGGATAGAACGGAGGTTATTTTTGAAATAACACTGTCAAACCTACGTGCCGAGGGGGAAATTGATGAAGAGGATTTTATGGATAGGGCCAGATTGCTCTGTTCCTTGGGGCATACCGTAATGATTTCAAATTTTCAGGAATATTATAAACTTGTTGAATATTTCTCAAGATATACCAAGATGCGCATGGGGCTCGCCATGGGCGTCAACAATCTAGTGGATATTTTTGATGAAAAATATTATCGCCATTTGAGCGGCGGTATTTTGGAAGCCTTTGGAAAGCTGTTCTTTAAGGACTTGAAGGTTTACCTCTACCCCATGAAAGACCCCGAAACGGGAGAATATACCACAAGCGAAAACCTAAAGGTTCACCCCCGTATGAAGGAACTCTACAAATTCTTCAAATATAACGGCAAGGTTGTGGACATTACTGATTACAACCCGGACAATATGGAGATATTCTCCCGCGAAGTTCTGGGAATGATTGAAAAAGGTGAAGATGGCTGGGAGCAGATGCTACCTCCGGGGGTTTCAGAAATTATAAAGGAAAAGCAACTCTTCAATTATAGACCCACTGCGGAAAAGGTTAATAGTTAATCCAATATCTGCGCCGCGTGGTCTTTGGTCTTTACCTTGTCAATTACACGGGTAATGATTCCGTTTTCGTCTATAATAAAGGTTTTTCGGTGAATTCCGTCAAATTCCCTACCCATGAACTTTTTTGGGCCCCAAACCCCGAAAGCATTTATCACCTCTTTATCCTCATCGGCCAATAACGGAAATGGGAAATTGTATTTTTCCCTAAAGTTTTTTTGGCGTTTTTCACTGTCGGCGCTTACTCCCAATAATTCATACCCTTCTTTTTGGAGTTCCTTATAATTATCGCGAAGGTTACAGGCTTCAGAAGTACAGCCGGGTGTGTTTGCTTTTGGATAGAAAAAGACGACCCATTTTTTTCCTTTATAATCTTTTGAGGAAATACTATTTCCGTCCTGATCGTTTACTTTGAAATCTGGAGCCTTATCTCCTACCTTTAATGTTTTCATTATCCTTATTTTTGCATAAAAGTACTTAAAATGACCAAGCAGGAAAAGGTAACCTTTGTTATTGATACGTTAAATAAGATTTATCCGCAAGTTCCAATTCCTTTGGACCATAAAGATCCCTATACTTTATTGATCGCCGTGCTGCTTTCTGCGCAAAGTACTGACGTTCGCGTCAACCAAATTACGCCCTTGCTGTTTGAAGTAGCTGATAATCCCTATGATATGGTAAAACTAACCGTAGAAGAAATCAGGGAAATAATTAAACCCGTAGGACTTTCACCGATGAAATCAAAAGGCATCCATGGACTCTCAAAAATATTAATAGAGAAATATGACGGTAAGGTTCCCGCTGATTTTGAAGCCTTGGAATCCCTTCCCGCCGTGGGTCACAAAACGGCAAGTGTGGTTATGAGCCAAGCCTTTAATATTCCTGCCTTTCCCGTTGACACCCACATCCATAGATTGATGTACCGTTGGGGTTTTTCGAATGGTAAAAATGTAGTTCAGACCGAAAAGGATGCAAAGCGTTTGTTTCCAAAGGATCTATGGAATATTCTCCATCTTCAGATTATATGGTACGGCAGGCAATACTCCCCGGCCCGTGGTTGGGATTTGGAAAAGGACATAATCACAAAGACCATTGGCAGGAAATCTGTGATAAAAGAGTATTTAAAGAAGGTAGATAAGAGATGAGCGATGAACTATGCACATTATGCCCGTAAATAAATTTCCCTTCGGGGGCTAAGGGCTTTTTTTCAAAAAAAACCCCGAAAAGCTAATTCCGGGGTTTCTCCAAAGTTTAGTTTAGAAGTGCTTCAAACTTCATTTTATGGTAATCTATAACACTTAAAGCCATCGAATAATCCAGAAGAAATTTTATGGTTTCCTCTTTTGGAACGAGATTTTTATTCACGCCGTCCACTCGTGATGTTTCAGAGTAAAATTTTTGCATAGAATATTATTTTGAGGTTTTATTTTCAAATAACGTAGCAAAAATTACTTTATTGTATCAATTGGTCAATATAATATTATGTTTATCAATTACTTTGCGCAAATTGATAAGGGCATAACGCATCCGGCCCAGTGCTGTATTGATACTAACCCCTGTTTGCTCACTAATCTCCTTGAAGCTCATATCTTTATAAATTCGCATCATCAACACCTCTTTTTGATCATCTGGCAATTCAAGAATCAATCTGCGCACATCGCTTTCCACTTGGCCCTTAATGATTTGTTTTTCAACATTTAAGGCATTATCGCTCAAAACGGAAAAAATATTGAAATCATTATTGTTTTCAAACTTAGGCATGCGGTTGTTCTTTCTGAAATGGTCAATCACCAAATTATGGGCAATTCGCATCACCCACGGAAGAAATTTCCCCTCTTCGTTATAGGCTCCTTTTTTTAAGGTCTTGATAACCTTAATAAAAGTGTCCTGGAAAATATCCTCGGCGACATCCCTGTCAAAAACTTTCGAATAAATAAAACTGTAAATTCTTTGCTTGTGTCGAGTTATCAGCTCGCTAAGTGCAGATTCATTACCGTTCATATAAGCGCTCACTAAAAACGCATCAGAGTTTGTGCTTTGCTTCATATCAATACTTCTTTAAAAAATAAACAACTATGGATTTGGTTGCTTAGTTAAAATGTTTATTTGTTAAAAGTAATGATCAGCTATAGGCAATAATTTTTTTATATGACGTTAAGAGCGGTAAATATAACAACAAAGAAATCACAAATGCAAAAAAAAGGTTAAATTTTTCATTAAAAAATAATAGTAACCGCAAATGTGCATTGCTGAAACCGATATAGTATCTTTGCGAAAAGCTATAAAAAAAGGAAAATTACATTGAGTACCGAAACCGCAGATACTAAAAAAAACATCCTTATTCAGGGTGCAAAACTTCACAATCTTAAAGACATTTCCGTCGCTATTCCGCGCAACAAATTGGTAGTTGTAACCGGTCTTTCGGGCAGCGGAAAATCCAGCTTGGCGTTTGACACGCTTTATGCCGAAGGCCAGCGACGTTACGTGGAGAGCCTTTCCAGCTATGCCCGTCAATTTTTGGGAAGATTGGACAAGCCAAAAGTAGATTCCATAAAAGGGATTGCGCCCGCCATTGCAATCGAGCAGAAAGTAAATTCCACAAACCCGCGTTCCACGGTTGGGACTTCCACCGAGATTTATGATTATCTGAAATTGCTCTACACCCGGATTGGGAAAACCATATCGCCAATTTCTGGCAAGGAAGTTAAAAAAGACACGACCACAGATGTTATAAATTTCATAAAAAAATTTCCCGAAGGCGAAAAATTACTGCTCCTCGCTCCTATCATTTTGGAAGAAGGCCGCACGATGGAGAATAAAATCCAAGCACTGGCGCAACAGGGCTATTCCAGAATTAAAGTGAAGGATGAAGTTGTTCGGATCGATGAATTGGAGGGAAAATCATTTCCAAAGAAGATAGATTTGGTCATTGACCGGATTATTACCAAAGACGAAGAGGATTTCTATAACCGTCTTGCTGATGCTGTTGAAATAGCGTTTTTTGAAGGAAAAGGTGAATTGTATATTGAAACGCTTTCTTCAAATAAAATAACAGAATTCAATAATCGATTTGAAGCAGACGGCATGGTTTTTATGGAACCAAACGTGCATCTTTTCAGTTTTAACAATCCTTACGGCGCGTGCCCTACTTGTGAAGGCTATGGCGATGTGATTGGCATTGATGAAGATTTGGTCATCCCAAACACCGCCCTCTCCGTGTATGAAAACGCCATATTTCCGTGGCGTGGCGAAAGTATGGGCTGGTACCGGGACCAATTGGTGAACAATGCCTATAAATTTGACTTTCCCATCCACAAACCGTGGTTCCAGCTTACCGAAGAACAAAAACAGCTTGTTTGGGACGGAAATAAATATTTTGAGGGATTGAATTCCTTCTTTTCGTTTTTGGAATCAAAAAGCTATAAAATCCAAAATCGGGTAATGCTCTCTCGTTACCGCGGAAAGACGAAATGCACAACGTGTAAAGGAAAACGCCTTCGTCCAGAAGCTGGATATGTAAAAATAAACGGGACAGCAATTCAAGAATTAGTTGAGCTGCCTTTAGATAAAACTGCTGAATTTTTCAAGAAATTGAAACTTTCAGAATTTGATGAAAAAGTCGCAAAGCGTTTGCTGCTTGAAATCAACAACCGACTTCGTTTTTTGCAGGATGTTGGCTTGGGCTATTTAACGTTGAACAGAAAATCGAACACACTCTCGGGCGGCGAATCACAGCGAATCAATCTTGCCACCTCTTTGGGGAGCAGCCTCGTAGGCTCTATGTATATTTTGGACGAGCCAAGTATTGGGCTTCACCCAAAAGACACGGAACGGCTTATCGTGGTTTTAAAATCCCTTCGCGATTTGGGCAATACGGTAATTGTGGTTGAACACGATGAAGACATAATGAAAGCTGCCGATGAAATAATCGACATCGGTCCCGAAGCTGGAACTTTTGGCGGCGAAGTGGTTGCCCAAGGAACCTATGCTGAAATTTTACAATCAAACTCGCTTACCGCAAAGTATTTGAATGGCGAAATGGAAATTGAAGTTCCAAAGAAATGGCGTACTTCAAAAAATAAAATTACAATCAGTGGGGCTCGGCAGAACAACCTGAAAAATATCGACGTAACTTTTCCATTGAATGTTTTCACGGCTGTAACGGGCGTTTCCGGTAGCGGAAAAAGTACGTTGGTAAAGAAAATTCTTTACCCTGCCCTGATGCGTGAAATTGGTGGTTATGGTGAAAAACCCGGACAGTTTTCAGAAATAAAAGGAGATTTCAACACTATCAAAAGCATCGAATTTATAGACCAAAACCCAATTGGTCGCTCCAGCCGAAGCAATCCGGTAACCTATATTAAGGCTTATGATGATATTCGCAATCTGTATGCCTCGCAGAAACTTTCCGACATCCGTGGGTATAAAGCAAAGCATTTCAGTTTCAACGTTGATGGTGGCCGCTGCGAAACTTGCAAAGGGGAAGGTGAAGTAACCATCGAGATGCAATTTATGGCAGATGTGCATTTGGTATGCGACACCTGCAACGGGAAGCGTTTCAAAAAAGAAGTGTTGGAAGTAACGTTTCAAAATAAAAACATAGACGATATCCTCACGATGACCGTGGATGATGCCGTTGCATTCTTTAATGAACATAAGCAGGATAAAATTGCGGCGAAATTGCAACCCTTGCAGGATGTGGGACTTGGCTATGTACAGCTAGGGCAAAGCTCCTCTACCCTTTCCGGTGGCGAGGCGCAGCGCATTAAGCTCGCTTCCTTTTTAGTGAAAGGAACTTCAAAAGAAAAAACTGTTTTCATTTTTGACGAACCCACCACGGGACTTCATTTTCACGATATAAAAAAACTGTTGGCTTCCTTTTATGCTTTGTTAGACAGGGGGCATACTGTAATTGTAGTGGAGCATAATATTGATTTAATTAAATGCGCAGACCACATAATAGATTTAGGTCCTGAAGGTGGTGAAAACGGTGGAAAAATTGTTGCTGAGGGAACTCCGGAAGAAGTCGCAAAAAACAAGAGATCCTTTACTGCGGAATATTTGAAAGAGAAAATTTAGTATATTCATAAGCCTTTCTAACCAATCTGAATATGAAAACATTTCTACTCATACTTTCCATTTTATATTCCATTACTTCTTTTTCACAGCCCTATCTTCCTATGCTGGAAGAAGGAAATGTTTGGAATGTTGAATATCATTCAATAGATGGCGATATAATTGCGCATCCAGTTGAAATTATAGGAGAAATAGAAATAAATGGAAAAATATATAAAGAAGTAAACTTTGAGTATAGTGGAGGAATTTGTAATTGGAGAGAAGAAAATGGAATTATATATGGATTAAACACCTCCAATGAGGAAGTTATTCAATATAATTTCAATCTAGAATTGGGAGATATATTTGAGTTTGGGTATGAGTCTTGTGGTTATTACACACAATGCGGTGATGCGGGTATTGAATTTCAGGTAACATCGGTTGAAACTCAATTTATTGCAGGAGAAAACAGAAAAGTTATAGAATTAAAAGATGACGTAAATTTTCCAAACTATATAAAATATTGGATTGAAGGAATAGGTTCGTTAAATGGTGTTGACCCACACGAGGAATTTATAGATGTAGGAACCACATTATTGGTATGTTTTACAAAAGATAACATAACCACTTTTTTTAATGGAGCTACAACTTGTGATAGAGTAATACTTGGAACAAATGATTTTGATTACAAGAATGTAATTTTATATCCCAATCCCGTAACAACAACATCAAAATTATATCTAACTGAAAATGCGAGGATAGACAAAATTATCATTTACGATGTTTCAGGAAGAATTCTAAAAAATGAAACTATAGTAAATAATGATTATTCAATAAATAATGCAGAATTTAAATCTGGAATTTACTTCTACCAATTATTTTCAAAAGAAAAAATGGTGAAAACCGATAAGTTTATAGTGAATTGATTTTCGTTAAATAGAATATTTTTGGCACACTAATTGAAATCAAAATAACAGAAAATAAGACTTTTAGTTTTTTTGGTTGGTTAGTTTTTAAAATCCGTTGGAGCAGTAAAAACCTTCAGCGGATTTTTTATTTGAATGCTCCCAAAATTCCAATTTAATCTTACAATAGCTTAAAGTACTACTGAAAATCAATGCTTTAAAAACTTGGCACGGTCGTTGGTTATTTAAAAGCGTACTCCGCTAACCAAGAAACATCAAGCAAGTACAAACCTTTTAAAATTGAAACTTATGAAAAACATAGCATTTATTTTCAGCATCCTTTTGATGGGATTTTCAGCAAATGCAACTTCCCACGAAAGTGAAGACCAGTACAGAAGGGGATACGACGGAAGCGCCTACATTTTTATGGAAGGCGATGTAGAATTCTCCGTTTTCCCAGACGGCCAATTTGATTTTGTGTACGTCGGACCCCAAAAAGGTTCAAGCGTTACCATTAACACTCCCAATGTGAACATAAGTTTCAATTCGGGTTATGATTATGATGCGTATGTGCAATATGACGATTACGGCGCAGTGATACAAGTAGAAAGTGTTCCTATTTATTATGATTACTACGGCCGCATCATTCAAGCCGGTAATGTTGATATTCAATATAACGACCGTCGCGTGGTCCGTGTGGGAGGACTTCATGTTATTTACAACAACCGTGGCTACTTTTCACACGCCACAGGTATCATAAATGTATATAATCCATACTATGTTTATCGTCCTTGGCACGTGTATTATGCGCCACCGATTTTTACTCATTGTGTAGTTTATGATCTGCCATATAGGAGATATTACAGCCCCGTGAGATATAGTTATCACGATCACGTAGTTTATTACAAAAAGAGACATCATGTGGCCTACCACAATGGCCGCAGAGATTTTTATCGCCCAGGAAGCCGTGTTTACGACAAAAAAGGTAGAGCATCGGTAAATAAGAATTTCGATCCGAATAGAAGAAATACCATGGTTGCAACCAGCAATCCACGATCCAATAGTTTCATTCGGACCAATAGCACTGTTCGAAACAATAACGCCCGCGGCAGCGATAATGTTAGAAGTAACACCTCTCGAGTTACAAGTGACGGAAGAGGTAGCAATACCCCTAGCGAAACCATTTCAAGAAATAGAAGCACAAACAGCAAAGGTGCAGCGGCCATTGACAGAAGCAAGCGAAATGACAGAAATTACTCGAGCAAGTCAACAAGAAATACGGTACATACCCGAAACAGCGACAACGCAAAAGTAAGTGGTAATAGAAATAATGTTAAAAACACTCGAAGTGAAAATGTGGTGCATTCATCTAATAAACGGAGCGTTTCCAACAACAAAACGGTTCAAAGACAAACCCGAACCACGCCTAACAATAGAAGTACTTCGATAAGCCGAAATAAAGCACAGGCTCCAAAGCGGGAAACCGCAAGCCGCAGCCGTAGCACAATAAATAAGTCCAGCGCTCCTTCGCGCAATAGTTCAAAAGCGAAAACCTCACGAGGCAGTTCCTCAAGAGAAGCTAGCTCCAGAGGCGGACGCGGATAAAGATAGTTTTTTGGTTGGTTGAAAACCTCCGTGAATCTGTATGATAACAGAGGATCGGAGGTTTTTTTTGAATCGAGATCAAAGGGAAACAGGAAAAAAGACTAAAGGGAACCAGGAAAATAGAGCTTCGATCCAACTACAGTCTACCGACTACCGACTACCCACTACTGACTACAATCAAAGACGCCATTTGCCTCGTCAGCTCCCTCCTACTATATTTTTCAATTCCTTCGGAAGCAACCTTTAGCTCGCCCTTTTTGAAATCTTTGTATAATTGGAGAATCTCAGTTTTCAATTCATCATCGTCCCAATAGCTAAAAAATTTCCCCGATTTGGTCTCATTAATAATTCCCTCAATATCACTTTCCTTCGGCCCCAAAGCGATTATTGGGCGTTTGGCAGCGAGATATTCAAAAAGCTTCCCGGGAATAATGGCACGGGTTTCCGCGCTGTTTATTTCCACCAAAAGTAAAACCTGGCTTTTATGCTGAAGCCGCAGTGCTTCGGAATGCGAAACATAGCCCAAAAATTCACAATTCTTTATTAGCTGAAAGTTTTCAAGACTTTGCTTCACTTCTTCACTTACGGCACCAGCAAATTTCAACTGCAAATCGTTTTTGAAGGAAGTATCTTCCCTGCAGATTTCAGCAAGCACTTTCCACAAAAACTCTGGATTGCGTTCGCTTAAAAGCGAGCCTATGTGTGAAATGGAAAACTTGGAATCCATCTCAAAATCTATTTTTCCTGAAATATCGTACCCGTTTGTTATAACCTCAATCGGGGTTTCGGTAATCATTTCAAATTCTTTTTTGGTTGTTGGACTGGTTACCGTTATTATGTCTGCGGCTTTCAATACGGAAGCCTCCAACGCTTTGTGTTTGCGTTCCGAAGCTTTGTTCAACCGAAGCGATTTGTGGTAATGGATTGTCGTCCACGGATCGCGGAAATCTGCAATCCACTTGACGTTCAGGTCTTTCTGAAGTTGCATACCTATTAAGTGAAGGCTGTGCGGCGGACCGGTTGTAATCACAACATCCACTGGATTTTCAGCAATATATTTTGAGAGTAATTTTACCGACGGTTTTACCCAGCCCACCCGCGCATCGGGGATAAAAAAATTCCCGCGAACGTAGAGCATAAGCTTCTCCACTGCGGAAATTTCCTTTTTTGAAATGATGCCGCTGCTCATCTGCTTGGTTTTCTTTTTTGAAAAGAGTTTCGCAAAACGATACGGTTCATTGATTGGCTGTTTTAATACTTCAATATCCGAAGGAATTTCCGAAGCAAAGTTTTCATCAATCAAGGGATAGTTAGGGTTTTCGGGCGCATACACAATTGGTTCCACGCCAAACTCCCGAAAATATTTTACAAATTTCAACCACCGCTGTACGCCCGGGCCGCCCGCGGGAGGCCAATAATATGTGATGATTAGGGCGCGTTTCATTTATTCATTAAGTTCTTTTTTGCGAAAGGCGAAATACAGCCCGCTCAATAAAATCAAAAGAAATATAATACTGCTCACCAATGAAATGGTGCTTCCCGTTTGTATCACTTTGGGCTCAAACTTGAATTCTATTTTATTATTTCCGGGAGGTATAACCATTGCTCGCAGCACGTAATTGGCACGGAAATATTCCGCAGGTTTTCCATTTATGTAAGCATTCCAGCCTTTTGGATAATATATTTCGGAAAAGATTGCCAATTGAGGTGATTTTGTGGAAGCTTCATAAACCAATTTATTCGGCTGGTGGCTGAAAAGTTCAATGGTCGCAGTGCTATCCCGTTCCATTTTTTGGCTCGGTATTTTTGAAAGAAATTCTTTATTTACAACCGCAGTCTTTTTGGTGTCTAAACTGTCCAAAAGTTGAATTTCCTCATCGGCATTTTTGGCCGGCTGCACGTTTTCCACAAACCACGCATCGCCATTTGCATATGGATTGCGCTGTGCTACTGGCCCACCATTCTTTGTTTGCGTAATTATGTAACGCACGTTCAGCATATTCAGGATGCCAATATTTCCTTGGCTGATATAATATTCAAAAAGGTCCTGCATTCTTCCCGGCTTGGCTGCGTGATACCCGCCCAAAGCATTGTGGAAATAACTGGCCCGACCGCTGTTGAATGCGTTTGTTGTGGCATCGTAAACGCGGTAATGCCCATCGTCTTCCAAAATTTGGATGTCGGCGCCATTCTTTTGGAAGGGTTCGTCCACCAATCTGGCTTGCACAAAATCTTCTTCATTTACATATCTTCTATCAACCCCTACCAAATCGACCAAAACCAAAACACAAAGCGCAGCCACGGCGAACCCCTTTTTTAGCGTTCCCTTCATAAAAAACCAAAGAACAGCGGCCGTCAATAACACAAATATCAGCGAACGGATTGCATCGGAAGTAAAGAGCGACATTCGGTCTTCGCGGATTGCCTCCACGAAAGGAAGTCCCATTTCTTCCCTAAAATAGCTGTCGTACGGACTTGCAAAATCGAATAATCTTGCTTTAAAAAGAATAAATAGCAACGTAAGTCCGCCCACAATTCCCGTGGACCAGAGCAGGGCTTTCTTCTTTTCCGCTTCCCTTTCAAATTGATTAAAAAACTGGTGAAGTCCCACAATAGCGAGAATTGGAAGAATTAATTCGATAATTACCTGAATAGAGGAAACCGCGCGGAATTTATCGTACATCGGCACATAATCAATAAAGAATTGGGTCAAACCTTTAAAATTGTCTCCCCAAGAGAGCAGCAGGGTTAAAATAAAGCCCGAAACCACCCACCATTTTAATCTGCCGCGGACCAAAAAGAGCGCCAGCACGGCAAGAAAAATCACAATCGCGCCGATATACGCGGGAGCCCCCACATAGGTCTGATTGCCCCAATACATCGGGATTTGGCTTAAAACCTGATTGGCTTCCTGCGCAGAAGCACCCATTCGCATCAAGCTCTCTACGGTTTTTGAATCCTTCGGAAATGCTTCGGAAGAGCTTCCGCCCATAAACCGCGGAATGAAAAGATTGAAACTTTCCAGCCTTCCGTAACTGTATTCCGTGATATAATCGTAATCAAGCCCTGTTTTGTTATCCTTTGGGGTACCGTCCGCATTTACGGTCAGTTCAGTTTTTCCTCGGGTTGAAGTATCGGCGTATTCCTTGGTTGCCAAAATATTTGTGGCATTCAACCCGATGGAAATAATTACGGCAACTACCATAATTCCAACGGCCTTAAAATAATGTGGAAGCAATTTCTTCCTATAAGTATCAATCAAATAAACAACCCCGATGATTATCACCAAAAGCATCAAATAATACGTCATTTGGAAGTGGTTGGCCACCAATTCCAGCGCCATCGAAACCGAGAGCAGTAAAAATCCCCAGAGATATTTTCCGCGGAAGGTGAGAAATATTCCACTTAAAACAAAGGGCATATAGGCTATGGCGTGGGCTTTTGCGTTGTGCCCAACGCCAAGGATAATGATTAAATACGTTGAAAAGCCAAACGCCAGCGCACCTAAAAAAGCCAGTTTATAATCCACTTTCAGCACCAAGAATAGAATATACATTCCTATGAAATAGAGGAAAAGATAATCTGCTGGACGCGGCAAAAAGCGGATTGCGAGATCGAGCTGTTTTATGTAATTGTTCGGATATTTTGCGCCCAGTTGATAGGTAGGCATCCCGCCGAAAGCCGCATCGGTCCAATAGGTTTCCTCCCCTGTAGCTTTTCTGAAATCATTCTGTTGCTTCGCCATTCCGGTATATTGCACAATATCGCTTTGGAATATTTTTTTCCCTTGCAAGACTGGGTTAAAATAGGCCAATGAGGCAACGATAAACAAAACGAAAACAACTAAATGGGGAAGGAATTTCTTAAAGTTGGGCTGCATAATTTGGCGTGTGGATTTGAAGAGGGGAAATTAGGGATTTTTTTGGAAACACGAACCACTCCTATAGGGAAACACGAACCACGACGTTTTGATACACGACCAAAAAAATGTCTATTTGTCGTGAGTCGAAACGTCGTGGTTCAAAATGTCTTTATCAATCTACCTCCTCAAACTCCACATATTCCCCAACTTTTTTACTCTTTCGGGAATTTTGCGATGGGTTTTTGTCGATGGTGATACTTCCCTCCTTTTTGTGCTGAGAATTCATATCTGGATTATTTCCAAAGAATTGCTCAAACTGCTGTCCGGCTTTTTTCGAAATATAGCGCATTAAATAAGGAGTGGCGAGCCTGATAAGAAACTTAAGCCCGAAATATACCAGAAGAACGATCAGTATCGTTTTTAGGAATGTCATCATAATTGTAAAATTCTTTCCAAAAATAAGGATTGGTGTATAAAAAGACGAATGTTGACTATTAAATAAATGGTAAAATCTTATATCTTTGAACTAAACCCAACTTTCCATGAATATCAAACCTCCCTTTCTATTTCTGCTGAGTTTATTGGCTATTTCACACGCTTCCGCACAATATACCGAAATGATAAACACCAACCGCCCCGGTGGTTCCCAGGGTGCGTTTTCGGTGGGTACAAATGTACTCCAGTTTGAAACCGGATTTAGCTATGGAAAGGAAAAGCACGAGCTTTTAAAAACCGAGACCAATGGCTTTGCGATAGATTATTCGGTTCGATACGGTTTCTGGAAGGAACGTCTGGAAGTGAGCATAATGGGCGAATTTCAGTCAAATACTGTTACCGATAATCGTTCTGCAGTTGCGAGGGAGTATGGTCTTTCCAATTTTAAAAGCAACACGATTGGTGCTAAATATTTGATATATGATCCCTATAGAAAACGGGAACTTAAAGGCCCGAACCTCTACAGTTGGAAAGCCAATAATAAAACCCAATGGGCAGACTTAATACCCGCAATCTCCATTTACGCTGGTGCCAATTTTGATTCTGCAGATAATCCTTTCACACCCGAAACTGAGAGCACCATCAGTCCAAAGTTTGTGCTCGCCACCCAAAACAATTTTATAGGAGGCTGGGTTTTTGTAACTAACATAATTGTGGACCGGGTAACTACCGAATTTCCCACCTATGGCTATATCGTAACCTTAACACATGCTACGAACCGCTATTTTTCAGTTTTCCTAGAAAACCAAGGCTTTAAGAGTGATTTTTATTCAGATCAACTTTTGCGTGGCGGCGCCGCAGCCTTAATAAATCAAAATTTACAGGTAGATCTTTCGCTCACCTATAGCTTTAAGGATACTCCTTCAAAGTTCTACGGCCGCGCTGGATTGGCCTACCGCTTTGATATGCACAATAAAGATGAATACCTCGAAGACAAAGTAAATAAGGAGATGAAAGAGAAGGATAAAAAAGAAGAGCGACAAGAAGAATTGGATTTGGATGAAAACGGCGAAAAATAATGTTCAAAGTATGATTACAGTTAAACAACTAACCTCAAAAAGTGATCTTAAAAAGTTTGTCACTTTTCCCTTTAAACTTTATAAAGACAGCAAATATTGGGTTCCATCGCTTATTAAAGATGAAATGGAAACCTTGGATGCTGATAAAAATCCGGTTTTCAAAAATGCCGAAGCTTGGTATTATTTGGCATATATAAATGAAGAAATTGTTGGTCGCATCGCAGTTATTTTAAATCATTTTGAGGTAAACGAACAGGGAAAGAAAAAAATCCGCTTTGGCTGGCTTGATATGGTCGATGATATTGAAGTGACCAAAGCCCTACTTGAAAAAGTATATGAAAAAGGCCGCGAACACAATCTTGAATACGCCGAAGGCCCCGTGGGTTTTAGCAATATGGAAAAAGCTGGAATTTTAACAATGGGGTTTCAGGAAATGAACACCATGATTACTTGGTATCATTACCCGTACTATGCGGAACATCTTGAAAAATTGGGTTTTGAGAAACAGGCTACCTGGGTGGAATACACTTTAAAAATTCCAGAAGCCATTTTTGAGAAAGTAGCTAAATTTTCAAAAATCGTGCGCGAGCGCTATAAACTTTCAGTGATTAGATTTAAGGACAAAAAGGAAATACTGCCTTATGTTGACGACATGTTTGGCCTGCTTAACAAAACCTATAATACCTTACAAACCTTCGTGCCTATCCAGCAATATCAGATAGATTATTACAAAAAGAAATATTTCAGCTTTATACATCCCGATTATATTTGCTGTATAAAAGATGAAACCGGAAAATTGATTGCCTTTTCAATCGTGATGCCCTCCTTTTCAAAAGCATTGAAAAAAGCGAACGGAAAGCTCTTTCCTTTTGGATGGAACCATATTTTAAAAGCCCAGAAAAAGAACGACACAGCCGCTTTCTATTTAATAGGAATTGACCCCGAATACCAAGGCAAGGGCGTTACCGCAATAATTTTTGAGGAAATGCAATACCTCTTCAATTCCAAGGGAATACAGACTGTGGAAACCAATCCAGAATTAAAGGAAAACACCGCTGTACAGTTGCTTTGGAAAGATTACAATCCTATACAGCATAAGGAGCGGAGTACTTTTAGGAAGGATATTTAGATTTTTTGATTTATAGTTTTATGTATGCGTTCATATGTTATAGATACATGTGGTACTGTAGTTATAATATCAATTATCATATGAATCTATTTCCCTGATTACATTTTCACCTACTTCATCAAGTTGACCGTATAAATCAATCATCCAATCAAACTGAAAAGCTGCTAAATTAATTACATTTCTATATGATGCAGATGAAGTGTACTCTTTAAAATCCTCAATATATTCAGATTGAGGTGTAGCTCTTAAGCTTAATGAATCTGGAGGTAAGAAAGCAGTTGCGAGGACCAAAGATTTATCAAATTGAGAGGAAAGATAATTTTCTTGCCCTTTTAGATAACCATTATAACTACCTTCATTTTGGGAAATGTCATCCACTAGCCTGTGGTATCGGATCAAAAGGGAATCTAAATCCGTATTGTTTATTTTACCGAAATAATTAGAGTTTTTTAGCGCTTCATAGCCGCCTGTGTTAGGTTTGAATGAAACTCCATAAAGGCAGACCCACAACCCATGAGCAGAAGCAAGTTTTCTTCTTCCTTTTTATCTAGAATTACTGTTCTTGCTTTCTTACAAAGATTTCCAATATTTTTTCGATACTTAGTTAATGAATCTAACATTCTCATATCTTCTTGGGTGTGTGATTTTATCTTTCCCAAGTATTCCCTCAAAATTTTATCATCTTTCTTTACCTGATTCCAATTGTTTATCTGAAGAGCAATCAAAATACCTATAACAACCAATAAAATCTCACCAATGGCATATTTTAAATACTTACTGGTTTGACCATTTGATAGTAAATCATATCTTATTTTTCTAAAGATTTTTATCATTGGTTAGTGTTTGATTATAAGGCATTACAACTTGTTACATGATAGTTTTTTATTGTTGTTATCTTGTAAAGTTAATTAAAAACGCCAAAAAGTTATTCCAAAAAAATTTAGGGCATAAAAAATCCACCCAAAAAAAGGTGGATTTTTCAATATTATAAGATTTCCGCCTGCGCGGGAATTTGTTTAAATCTTCTCTCCCATCGCCTCAGCAACAGCCGCAGAAAGACGTTTGTAAGTTCCGTTCTCCAAGCGCTCGCGGATAGATGAAAAAGCCTCCAAAGTCTCTTCAATATCTTCCATTGTGTGTGAAGCCGTGGGAATCATTCTTAAAAGAATCAAACCTTTCGGAATTACTGGATAAACTACTATTGAGCAGAAAATTCCATGGTTTTCACGAAGGTCTTTTACCAAGGCCATCGCCTCGGGAATACTTCCTTTTAAATAAACCGGAGTTACGCAGCTTTGGGTAGTTCCAAGGTCAAAGCCTCTTTTGCGAAGCCCGCCCTGCAGCGCATTTACGTTTTCCCAAAGCTTTTCTTTCAGTTCGGGCATGGTGCGAAGCATGTCCAAACGCTTCAATGCACCTTCCACCAAAACCATCTGTAATGATTTTGCGAACATTTGCGAACGCAGATTATATTTTAGGTAATTCATTATTTCCTCATCACCCGCAATAAATGCTCCCGTACTCGCCATGGATTTTGCAAAAGTTGCAAAATAAACGTCAATTCCATCCTGCACACCTTGCTCCTCGCCCGCTCCGGCACCTGTTTTACCAAGCGTTCCGAAACCATGGGCATCATCCACGAAAAATCGAAAATTGTATTTTTCCTTAAGTGCAATAATTTCTTTCAATTTTCCTTGCTCGCCGCGCATTCCGAAAACACCTTCAGAAATAAGGAGAATTCCGCCGCCCGTTTTTTCGGCAACTTTTGTGGCGCGCTGCAGGTTTTTTTCGATACTTTCCATATCGTTGTGCTTATACGTAAAGCGCTGCCCCAAGTGAAGACGAACCCCGTCAATAATACAAGCGTGGGCATCAACGTCGTAAACAATCACATCGTCTTTTGAAACAAGGGCGTCTATGGTTGAAACCATTCCCTGGTATCCAAAATTCAGCAAATAAGCTGCTTCTTTATGTACAAATGCTGCGAGTTCTCTTTGAAGTTGTTCGTGAAGATCGGTATGGCCGCTCATCATTCGTGCACCCATTGGGTAGGCAGAGCCCCATTTTTTGGCGGCTTCGGCATCTACCTTTCTAACTTCAGGGTGGTTGGCAAGCCCTAAATAATCATTGATGCTCCAAGTGATTACCTCTTTGCCCTTAAATTTCATTCTATTGGAAATGGGGCCTTCCAGTTTTGGGAAAACAAAGTAGCCTTCCGCTTGTTCGGCCCATTTTCCCAATGGACCTTTATCTTTATAGATTTTATCGAATAAATCTTTCATTAAATCTTTAGTTAAAAATTTGGGACAAAATTAATTAAATTATTTGTGAGATATTGGATTTTAGTCGTGAGATTTTAGACAACCCAAATCCAAATAAAAAACCGATTGAAAATAACAATCGGTTTTTAAATCGTATATCTAAAATCGTAAACCTGCCTAGCGGTAGGCGGGTCTAAAATTACTTTACGTACTCAATTTTATGAATTTCTGCAGTTTCAGAATCAAAGAAACCTTGTTGGTTCATCCAATCATCGTTGTAAATCTTACTCATATATCGTGAACCGTGGTCTGGGAATATAACTACAATGTTGCTGTTTTCATCAAATTCGCCTACCTCTTCCAATTGCTTTAAGCCTTGCATCGCGGCGCCGCTGGTGTACCCTACAAACAGCCCTTCGGTTTTTGCAAGCTCACGGGCCGTGTGCGCGCTGCTCTCGTCCGTTACTTTTTCAAACTTATCAATAATATCGAAATCGGTGGCGGTTGGAATTAAATTCTTGCCCAAACCTTCAATTCGGTAGGGATAGATTTCGTTTGCGTCAAACTCCTTGGTTTGGTGATATTTTTGAAGAACCGAGCCGTAAGCGTCGATTCCTATAACTTTTATATTCGGGTTTTGCTCTTTTAAGAAACGAGCCGTTCCAGAGATTGTTCCTCCAGTTCCGCTGCAAGCCACTAAATGTGTGATTTTACCAGCAGTCTGCTCCCAGATTTCTGGGCCGGTAGTTTGGTAATGCGCATCAATATTCAACTCGTTAAAATATTGATTGATATAAACCGAACCTTTTATTTCGTTGTGAAGTCTTTTCGCAACTTCGTAATATGAACGTGGATCGTCCGCGCTCACGTGGGCCGGGCACACATAAACCTTGGCGCCCATGGTTTTCAGCATATCAATCTTATCTGCCGAGGATTTTGAACTTACTGCCAAAATACATTCGTAACCCTTAATGATGCTAACCATCGCAATACTGAAACCTGTATTGCCACTGGTGGTCTCAATAATGGTGTCGCCAGGTTTTAAAATGCCTTTTCTTTCGGCTTCTTCAATAATGTAAAGTGCAATGCGGTCTTTGGTTGAATGCCCCGGGTTGAATGCTTCAACCTTTGCGAAATAATTACCCTTCATCTTTTGGGTAATCTTGTTAAGCTTAATCAACGGTGTGTTGCCTATAAGTTCCAACAAGTTATTGTGGGCTTTTATTTCTTCTTTCATAAAGAGGGAGTTCGTTTTAAAATGACTTCAGTTTTAAACTGAAAATTTTAACCGCACAAAGGTAAGGAATTATTTTTATTACTCCTTAATTCCTTCCAAATCCAATAGAAAGGCATAATCCATAGCTACTTCCTTTAAGGCTTCAAAACGCCCGGAAGCCCCGCCATGGCCTGCATCCATATTGGTTTGTAATAACAATGTATTGTTATCAGTTTTCAAATCGCGAAGCTTCGCCACCCATTTAGCAGGTTCCCAATATTGCACTTGACTATCGTGAAGCCCGGTAGTTACGAGCATATTTGGATAGGCTTTTGCTTCAACATTGTCATAAGGCGAATAGCTTTTCATATAATTATAGTATTCCACCTCATTAGGGTTTCCCCATTCGTCATATTCACCCGTAGTTAATGGTATGGAATCATCGAGCATTGTTGTAACCACATCAACAAAAGGCACCGAAGCAATCACACCATTATATAAGTGGGGAGCCATATTTATTACAGCGCCCATCAAAAGGCCGCCCGCGGACCCGCCGGAAGCATAGAGATGTTCCGGGGAAGTGTAGCCCTGCTCAACCAAGTATTTTGAAGCGTCAATAAAATCGGTAAAGGTGTTTTTCTTTTTTAACAATTTTCCGTCTTCGTACCATTTTCTGCCCATATATTCGCCGCCGCGAACGTGGGCAATTGCAAAAATAAACCCACGGTCCAACAGACTTAATCGCACGGACGAAAAATATGGGTCTATCGTGGCGCCATAGGAACCATACCCATATACCAGCGTTGGGTTTTTACCATCTTTTTTAATTCCCTTTCTATAAATAACAGACATCGGTATTTTGGTGCCATCTGCGGCGGTTGCCCATAAACGCTCGGTTTCATAATTATCTTTATCAAACTTTCCGCCTAACACTTCCGTTTCCTTCAAAACGGTTTTCTCCTTGGTTTCCATATTAAAATCTATTACCGAAGCGGGCGTATTCAAGGAATTGTAGCCATAGCGAAGAATTTTGGTGTCGAATTCGGGGTTTTGGGTCGTGAAGGCGGTGTAGGTTTCATTATCAAAAGGCAGATAATAATCTTCCTTGCCATTCCATTTTTTTATACGAAGCTTTGTAAGCCCGTTATTTCGTTCGCTTACCACCAAATAATCCTTAAAAATATCAATGTCTTCCAAAAGCACATCATCGCGGTGCGGTATCATATCTTCCCAATTTTCTTTGGATGTTTTATCTTCCGAAGTTTTCATGAGTTTGAAATTGAGCGCTTTGTCCTTGTTTGTCAAAACGTACCAATTGTTGCCGTAGTGCGAGATGCTGTACTCCAAACCTCTTTCGCGCGGTTGGAAGATTTTGAAATCTTCCGTGGGCCTATCAGCTCTTAGAACCCGAAACTCTGAGGTAAGGGTGCTGTAACTGCCAATGACAATAAATTTTTTCGACTTTGTTTTATAAACGTAAGTGTTGAAGGTATCGTCATCTTCCGTAAAAACAAGTTCATCCGCAATGGGGTCCGTGCCCAGGGTGTGACGATAAATTCGATCGGCACGTAGGGTTTTTTCATCCTTTCGGGTGTAGAAAAGGGTTTTATTGTCGCTGCCCCAAGTTGCGCTGCCCGTTGTTAACGGAATGCGTTCGGGATAGATTTCACCGGTTTTTAAGTTTTTTATGAATATATCATATTTCCTTCGGCTTAAGGTATCTACGCCAAAGGAGATCAATGTATTGTCTTCGGAAACGTTCAAGCCTGTAAGATTGTAATAAGAATGTCCTTTCGCCATTTCATTTACATCAAAAAGAATTTCCTCCTCGGCATCCAGACTCCCTTTTTTACGGGTATAGATAGGATAATCCTTCCCTGTTACGTATCGGGTAATGTAGTAATAACCGTTCAATTTATAGGGAACCGATTCATCATCTTCCTTAATACGCGCCTTCATTTCCTCAAAAAGATCTTCTTTGAACTTTTTGGTGTGTGCCGTCATCGATTCGTAATATTCGTTCTCTTCCTTCAAATAATTAATCACCTTTTCATCCTCGGGATTGTTGAGCCAGTAATAATTATCAATGCGTATATCGTCGTGGGTCATTAATTCCTTGGCTATTTTTTCTGCTTTCGGGGGAGTAATTTCCATAGTTTTTTTTGAAGTTTCCTGCGCGTATATTGAAACGGCAAAAATAAGGGAAGCAATTGAAAAGAAGGCGGATTTTTGAATCATTATATTATTTTTGAATAGCTTGGCAAATTAGTAAATTTGCGCCAAACTTAAACACAAAAATATATGTTTGGAGATTTAATGGGAATGATGGGCAAACTAAAAGAAACCCAAGAAAAAGTGGAAGCCACCAAAAGGCGCTTGGACACCGTAATGATTGATGAAAGCAGCAGCGACGGACTTCTAAAAATAACCCTTACCGCAAACCGACAGATCAAAACGATTGAAATTGGCGATGCCTTGCTGGAAGACAAAGAGCAATTGGAAGATTATTTAATTCTCACTTTAAATAAAGCCATTGAGAAAGCCACAAATGTCCATGAAACGGAAGTGGCTGCCGTTGCCAAAGAAGGCATGCCGAACATTCCTGGGCTAGATATGTTTAAATAATCTAGACTGAACTTATTATAAATAGGTTTGACAATTTTTTAAACACGCTGTTTTTTACGATATTGAGAGCTTAAAGTATTCAGTAATCATTAAACACCTAATTATGTTTGAACTTAAAAAAAGTGGTGATAAATTTCACTTTGTATTGAAAGCGGCCAATGGGCAGGTAATTTTATCCAGCCAAATGTACGCCTCCAAAGCTTCTGCTATGAACGGCATTGAATCGGTTAAAACCAATAGTGGCAAAGATTCGACGTATGAAAAGAAAACAGCAGCAAACGGCAAATTTCACTTTAATGTGAAAGCCACAAATGGCCAAATAATTGGAAGCAGCCAGATGTATGCTTCTGAAAGCGGGGTATCAACAGGTATTGAATCTGTTAAGAAAAATGCACCCGGCGCTTCGATTAAAGAAGTTGAGTAGATTTATTTTAGGCCACGAATTGACGATTGTACTTTTAATCATTCGTTAATTCGTGGCTTTTTATTTTTTTAAGATCGGCTTATTTCCAATAATTATTTGCGGCGGCAATGGTCGCAAATTCTGTGGCAACTACCTGCCCGACAGCAATTAGCATTGCCGCATCCTCCGCATAGATAGGTCGCAGCTTTTCACGCACCGACGCATCAGGCTGGGTTGCTTTTATAACCAATCGCGCCATTTTTACGGCCAATTGCCTGCCCTCTTCGGGCGTTTTGGTGATGAGGGAATTTCCGGGAACCATTTCAATTTGTTCTGACATAACTTAAGTTTTTTAAATTTTCCTAAAATTAACGAAACTGTTGCAAATTGAAAATGATTAAAGTCGTATTTACTGGGCGCGGTCCAAAACCAACTGGTCGCGCAGGGTTTTCAATTGCTCGCTCAAGCCAATTTTATAGGTATGTGGATTCTGGAATCTTTTGAATTCTTCGGGAAGCAGCGCCAACCTTTTGCGAGAAAATTCCGCGATTTCAGAAACCGATTGTTTCGGAATCAGGGCTTTCCCCTTCTCCATAACCTTTTGTAAAAGCGGTTCTTTCTGAAATTTTTCGAGTTCTAGATTTTTGGTTACATCAAATGGATGGAACATTTTTAGGATATTCTCTTCGGAAACCAATCCTATAGCGTCGGCACCGTAAAACATGCCATTTTCATCTATCATTCGGAATACTTGCTTCTTTGAAGGAAGCGAAATTTTTATGATATTTTCTGAAAGTTTTATTCGGGGTTCGCCGTTGAATTCTGAAAGTTTATAAACCCCGCCCAGTGCCGCATCGGGTTTGCCTGTAACGAGATTGGTGCCCACTCCGAAAATATCAATTGGAGCCTTTTGCTCCTCCAAGCTTTTGATAACGTATTCATCCAATTGGTTTGAAGCAACTATTTTTACATAATCCAATCCCGCATGGTCCAAAAGCTTACGCGTTTCCTTTGCCAAGTAGGCCAAATCGCCACTATCCAAACGAACGCCGTACAGCTGCTCTCCCCTTTTCTCCATTTCCTTGGCAACGGTAATCGCGTTGGGCACGCCACTTTTCAGCGTGTTATAGGTATCTACCAAAAGCACACAATTTTGGTTGCGGATTCTCGCAAAATTGTGGAACGCCTGCAACTCGTCTCCATAGCTCTGTATAAAAGAGTGCGCCATGGTTCCCGATGCGGGAATGTTAAAATCCTCGGCTGCTTTTACATTGCTGGTGCTGTCAAAACCGCCAATAGCCGCTGCCCGGGTCGCAAAATAGCTTCCCGTGGCGTGGGCGCGCCTTAAGCCCATATCCAACAAAACCTTATTGCCCGCGCTGTGTCGGATTCGGCTTGCCTTGGTAGCAATAAGAGTCTGGAAATTAAGGATATTCAGCAACACAGTTTCCACAATCTGAACCTCCATGATATTTCCTTCCACTTGTAAAATTGGTCTATTCGGAAAAATAATGTCTCCCTCTTTGGAAGATCTGATGGTTCCACGGAAGCGAAACTTCTGAAGATATTCCAAAAAATCTGCTTCAAAGCCGTGGATTTTCAGATACTCGATGTCTTCCTTCGTAAATCGTAAATTCTCTAAAATTTCAAGTATATTCCCAAGACCGGCAAATATGGCATAGCCGCCATCAAAAGGATTCTTTCTAAAATAATAATCGAAGACAGCCTCACTTTCTGGCTTGGTCTTAAAATAAACCTGGGCCATGGTGAGTTGATACAAATCGGTATAGGAGGCTGAAATTTGGAACATTTTGAGTATCTATTTAGTGTAATTTTCTAAAACCTCCAGAAACTTATCGTGCATTTCAGCGGTATAATCCAAATGCGTTACAATCCTGAGTTTCCCCTGACCCATACTGCTTATTTTTATGTTCTTTTGAAGCAGATCGTGCATAAATTTTTCTTCGGAAATATGCTCTGAAAGATAAAATATCACAATGTTGGTTTCCGTGGGCTCTACTCCTTTCACATAGTCTTGTTGTGAAAGTAACGCTGCAATTTCCGAAGCTTTTTTATGGTCTTCTGAAAGACGTTCCAAATGGTTATCCAGCGCGTAAATTCCCGCGGCAGCCATAAATCCTATCTGCCGCATGCCACCGCCCAAAACCTTTCGCACGCGCATGGCCTTTTGCATAATTTCCTTTTTCCCTATCAATACACTGCCCATGGGCGTGCCCAAGCCTTTGCTCAGACAGACGGAGATGGTATCGAAAGTTTTTCCGTACTTCTTCGGGTCTTCCCTTTTGGCAACGAGCGCGTTCCAAATCCGTGCGCCGTCAAGATGAAAACCAAGGTTGTTTTTATCGCAAATTTTTCGAATTTTTTCAATTTCCGAAAAATCATAGCACGCGCCGCCGCCTTTGTTTGTAGTGTTTTCGAGGCAAACCAAACTGGTCAACGGACTGTGGTAAAAATCCGGCGGATTGATGTTTTCCTCAACTTGGGCGGCGGTTATCATTCCGCGGTTGCCATCCAAAAGTTTGCACGAAACGCCACTGTTAAACGAGACGCCACCGCCTTCATAATTGTAAACGTGGGCCCATTTATCGGCAATCAATTGTTCGCCGGGCTGGGTGTGCATTTTTATGGCGGCCTGGTTTGCCATACTTCCCGTGGGAAAAAACAGCGCCGCATCCATCCCGAACATTTCTGCCAGCTTTTTTTCCAGCTTGTTTGCGGTGGGATCTTCTTTATAAACATCGTCGCCCACATCAGCATTTATAATGGCTTGCATCATTGCTTGGGTAGGCTTGGTAACCGTATCACTTCTTAAATCTATAGTCATCTTCTTGTTTTAATCTTCGCGGAAAAACTTTCCGTTTTCGTCAAACTTCTTTACTAATTCTGAAATTTCCTTGTCCAGCGCAATCAATTCAAGGGAATTATTGTGTTCCGCATTTACATTTTTATATTTTGAATCATTTCCCAAATCATATTCCTTAAAGCTTTTTTCAAACACATTTCTTCCAAAGGCAAATTTGTATTCTTTGTGGCACGATCTTACGGACATATTTCCAAAAGCGCTGGAATCTACTTTCTCGCCTTCATAGGGCTTAACTTCCCCGATTTTTAGAGCATTTTTATTCTTTAAAACTTTTGACATATCCTTGCTGATCCCTAAAGATATGGGCTTAAAACTTCCGCAGTTGTCAAATTTTTGAAGTTTCATAATTTTGTCGTTTTCTTTCCAAAAAACATATACCGAATAATAAGTGGAAGTTGATGTACACAATTTTCCATCCGGCAGGGTGAACATTTGAATGTTTCCATTGCAGTAGTCCTTTCTAAAAAAATATTCCGGGTTCTGCTGCAGTTCCAGTTCCGCCATTTTCTGTGCAACCATTGAATCTACATAGGCTTCGTCATTTTGGGCAAAACCTACAGCTATCATAAAAAATGAGAACAGGAGCAATGTTTTTTTCATAAAGTGAAGATTTAAGGGGAATTTACTTTTCACAAACACGTATTTGAATGAAAGTATAAAATTAGCCGAAATATTCGTTCGGCTCACGAAGTTAATAGTATTTTTGCTAAAATTCTTACCTAAAATATGACAACAACAGACCAAATAAAAGACCTTAAGGTGCGGTTAGATGCCTTGAGGCGCTATCTTTGACATTGCTGGGAAAAATATAGAGATTACCAACGACGAAGAAAAAACCTTTGACCCCAACTTTTGGAACAACCCACAGCAAGCCGAGGCTTTTATGAAAGAACTGCGGACCAAAAAAAAATGGGTAACCGACTACGAAACCGCAAAAACACTTACCGAGGAAGCTGATATTCTGCTTGAATTTTATAAAGAAGGTGAAGGCAAAGCCGAAAATGTAGATGCTGCCTTTGAAAAAGCCGAAAGCGCCATTGAAAATTTGGAGTTTCGGAATATGCTAGGCGAAGAAGGCGACGATATGAGCGCCGTCCTGCAGATTACCGCAGGTGCCGGCGGAACCGAAAGCTGTGATTGGGCACAAATGCTCATGCGGATGTACCTAATGTGGGCGCAGAAAAACGATTATAAAGTAAAGGAACTCAACTTTCAAGCAGGCGATGTAGCTGGAGTAAAAACGGTTACGCTGGAAATCGAGGGCGAATACGCCTTTGGTTGGTTAAAGAGCGAAAATGGCGTGCACCGCTTGGTGCGTATTTCTCCTTTCGATAGCAATGCGAAGCGACATACAAGTTTTGCGAGCGTTTATGTATATCCGTTGGTTGATGACACTATTGAAATTGAAATCAACCCAGCCGATATTTCTTGGGAATTTGCCCGCAGTAGCGGTGCCGGCGGTCAGAATGTTAATAAAGTAGAAACAAAAGCCATACTTACCCACCACCCTTCGGGAATTGTGATCCATAACAGTGAAACCCGCAGCCAGCTGGACAATCGTGAAAAGGCGATGCAGATGCTGAAATCTCAATTGTATGAAATAGAACTTCGGAAACAAATGGCCCAGCGAGCCGAGATTGAGGACAGCAAGCTTGCCATAGAATGGGGCTCGCAAATTCGCAACTATGTACTGCATCCTTATAAATTGGTGAAAGACGTACGTACAGGCCACGAAACCGGAAATACAGATGCAATGCTGGACGGTGAGATTGACGAGTTTTTAAAGGCGTATTTAATGATGACGGGGCAGAAGGAAAAGAGTGATGAGCTTTAAAAAACAAAGGGAACAAGATTCTAAAATCTTCGTTCCCTTTGCAAATCATAATTCCTTCTGCTGGCATTATCCGTTTCGAAGTTTTGCGGGTATGTTCTCAGCTGTTTTTTAGACTTAAGCACCCCGATATGATAGTCTTGTAAAGATAGGGAAAATTTTAAAACAATAGATTGGTCGTGGAAATTTTAACTTTTGCGCCTACCCAAATAATCACTGGCCCAAAATACCAACAACAACACTAAAAAAATACCGGAAATATATTTTGCCGGTTCCAATCCCCCATCGCCAATACCAATAAAACCAATGACCCCGAAGACGATGGCAAGAATTATATAAGTTGCTTTCCAGTGAAGCATGGAGAGATTGGTTTGAAAGTTGTTTAAATATAGCTACTAAAGTTAAAACATTTTTAATTAAATTTTAACATTGGAAGCATTTTTTTTAACATAAAAACCCTATCATTCAATTACTTCAAAATATTTTTTAGTCGAAATGTAAGTGCCCTCTTCGCTAAAACCTTCTATCCAAATTTCATAAACACCCGAAACGTCCGATGTGTAAAAAGATGTTTCATAGTTACCCTTTGTGAGCATAATATTGGGCTCCCAAAGCAATTGTACGCGATAATCCGGAATCCTTTTGAGCGAAGGATTTTGGCCGTAATCCGGCCTATAATATTTTTTATCCCTAATCATCGGCTGAAGGCTTATTTCCTCGACATATTCAGGGGATAGTTTGGGAACGAAGTCACCTTTCTTTGTTTCAACTGCTATAATTCCGCTAAAAATTCGGGAGCCATAACGGTAGGGTTCGTTGACCACTCGAATTCGCTGTATGTCGCGTGCATTGTAGTTTATGAGTTCAGTATTATCCTGAATGAACATTCCATCCATCAAGACCAGGGGATCCGCAGTGTTGAATTTAGCGATACCGTTGGGATCATACGCATTGTTCACGACAAATCTACTTTCGCCATCCTTGCCCCTAATGGCGGCAAGGGTTACAATTTCAACGAAGGTTTCCCTAACGGTAGGAAATCTTGTATAATCATCAAGCGTGAAAACAGTGCCCAAGTCATCAAAAAAGGCAGGATTGATCTTGTTTTTTAAAATGCTGTCTTTCTTTACATCAAAATAGGCGTTTTCCACTTGCAATTGGACACTCCTTTCCTGTAGCCATTGTTTTAGTTCCGCATCCAACTTCAAAAAATAAGGTTCATTGGGCCGCAGCTTCAATTCCTTGCTATCCAAAACTACCTTGTAATTGTTTCTCACTTCCTCATCGCCATACAATTGGACAATACTTTTTTCAGCATTATAGGCTTCGGTTACCGAAAAGAAGAAACGCCCCTCAGAATTGGTTTTCGCAATTTTTGCCACATAATCCACTCCGGGAATCGTGAGCACGACTTCTTTATTTGGTGCAGGTGAACTGTCGAGTTTGGCGCGAACAACGCCCGAAATAAGCTCGCCGCGAAGCTCTGGCACATAAAAAATTTCAGAAGCTTTATCTTCCTCCCATTTTGAAACTCGTCCGAAAATTTCAACAGGATTAATTTTTCGTACGGAAAGTGTATAATTCCCCTTTGAAATATTGGCGTCTGCTTCCACCTGCAGAGTTATCTTCTCACGGAAACCATAAGTATTCTTATTTATATTAATAGTGAGCCCTTCAGCATTCTCTTCAACTTTTGGGAAATCATTTTTTGAGGAAGCGGTAATTTTTATGGAATCCCTTGCTTGCGGGGCACGATCCATTTTTTCAAAAGTGTTGATCACATATATATCTTTCTGCGCAAAGGCGTCCTGCGGATTGTTTCTTGAAAAATTGGTATATGCAATCAGTTTATAAATGCCCGTCCTCAAATTGGAAGGCAGGAAAAAATCTCCGTTCGCAGTTCCCTGTTCTACCTTTAATTTATGGTGAAAAACCACAGAGTCGTTTTGATTTCTTAGGGAAACATAGACAACCTTACTAAGCAAGTTTGGCCGCTTTGAGGTGTTAAGTGTATTCGCTTTATACTGAAGTAGCTCTCCTGCGAGCAATACTTGCGAATTCATTGAAAGGACCACGTCTTCCCTAGGAAAAACATTGACGTCAACTTCAACCTCATTTTTAGAAATTTGTGCCGATGCGGCAATTCCGAAAAAAACGAATACTATAATAATTAATTTTTTGACCATAATCAATCTTCCCAAAAAGTGGGTCTTACATTTGATGAAAAAGAGGTGCAAACGGCACACTCCTGCTGAACGATTCTATAAATACCCGTGGTACTTACCGTGAGCACTTGATAATCAAAATATTCTATATATTGGCGTATGGCATCCCTTTCATTAGGGTCATTGTCCAAGGTAGTATCATCCCAATAATCCAACGCAAGTACCTCGCATTCAATAAAATAAGGCGGTTTTTCCAATCCGATGTCCTCATAATTGAAATATATTCTTTTTGAAGTCATTGAAGAGGCTTCAAAAAAGCCAATAACCTTTTCGTCGGGCTTTGTTTCAGAAACCATATTCCCCGTAACATAGCCTGGCTGACCTTGCGATAGTAGACTCTCCACACTGCCTAGTTCCTTCACTATTTTATAAAAAGTATATGCTTCTACGCTTTGTACATATTGTTTAACCAAAATGCTGTAACGGGTTTGCAGTTTTGCGTCCAACTTAGAAAGATATTTTACAGGAAAACGAACTATCCTGTTTTCATTAAATTCTGTTGTAGCGGTCTGATTAATACCAGTGGAATTCTCAGTAGAATAACAAATTATCTCGGGTTCCCGCGGAGTAAGCTCTACGTCGTAAGTACCACTATTCGGATTGAAATTTATAATCTGAGCAGTATAAGGCGAAGGATATGGCGCAACTATTTTATAAGTTTCTTCATATTCATACCTAAAATATTTTGCATTGCCCGTGGGGTCTTCGGTGTTTACCAAAACTTGTACGCCATCCTTGTTTTCGGTTCCATCCACAATCCGTTCGGCGTATACCTCGCCAATTTCGACCTCGGGCGGCAAGGTTACCGCTGTAGATATGTAATGTTTTCCTTCTGCCGTAACAATTTTCAACGTATAGGATACATTGGGCACTGCGCTAAAGGCTTGTTCTGAAATATAATTGCCCGTTTCACTATCCCAATAGAAGTTATAAGCATTGCCATCACTTGCAGATACGTTTACAGTGGCATTGTTCACGGTTAAAATTTCGGGATCCTCAAGTCTTGAAGTTTTGCTCAATTTCACAATTTGAGGCTTTAACTCATCGGTTATCGTGCTCTCTACCACCAGAACACTTTCAAAATCGACGGTTTCAATTTCATAGGGTTCGGTACAGCTCAATTGCAAAAGTGTAAGTGAAAAGAATATAAAATATAAAAAGGGTATCCTCATAGTTCCTAAAACTTAAAGTTATACGTTATTGTTGGCACCGGCACCGAAAATATGGAAGTTTTATAAGCCTTGATCTGACCTTCCTCGTTCACGAAAAACACGGAGTAAGGGTTGTTTCTTCCCAGAACATTATATACTGAAATATTAATAAAACTATGCGCAAGTTTATTCAATTTATGGTTGCCCTCTATGTTCACGCCCAGATCCAGCCTGTAATAATCCGGAATCCGGAACTGGTTGCGGTCGCTGTAAAGCACCTGCTCCTCACCTGCAAACACATACCGCCCAATGGGATAGGTAATCGGTCTCCCGGTTTGATAGGTGAAATTTCCAGAAAAGCTGAAACGCTTGGTCAGCTTATAATTTGCAACTACCGAAAAGTCGTGGGGCTTGTCATAATTTGCCGGAAAAAATTCACCATTGTTAACCCGCTCCTGCATAAGCTGACTGTCCAGTTTCACCTCTGACCGGGAGTAGCTGTACCCCACATACCCATTGAATCTTCCCGAGTTCTTTTTTACCAAAAACTCTACACCGTAAGCCCTTCCCTCGCCTTGTAAAAGGTCTGTTTCAAGGTCTTCGTTCAAAATTAATTGGGCGCCAATTTTATAATCCAGCAAATCCTCCATCGTTTTGTAATATCCTTCCAAGCTGAATTCTACATCCTTGCCGGGAAGATTTTTAAAAAACCCGAGACTGTACTGGTTGGCGCGTTGCGGGGCAATGTTCAAATCCGATAGTTTCCAAATATCCGTAGGCGATTGGGTTGTATTTGTAGAAAGAAGATGTAAATATTGGATAGTCCTGTTAAAGCCTCCCTTTACCGAAAAATCATTGCCCAATAAATAGCGCGCGGCAATGCGATATTCCGGCCCGCTATATGTTTTAATCGATTCGTTTTTACCGAACTCCCGTACTTCAATCACCGAACTTTCACTTTTGGGAACACCTTCCTCATAAACATTTTGGGTGGACGGGCCCAGCGCCATATAAAACGAATAACGCAATCCCAAATCCAGCAAAAACTTGTCGCTAACTTCAAACAAATCTGAAAGATACAGGGCCGATTCTAACCCTTTTTCACGGTCTATGGTCTTCGGGTCCACATCAGAGTTGGGGCCAATAGGTACAATATTTCCCGGGTCTATGGAATACAGTTTACTGCTCAACCCATAGCTAAGTTTATGCTTGGGGCTTAATTTGTAATTGAGATTCAACTTTGCCTGATATTCGTTCAACTCATACCCAAAATCGAAATCCTCGTTGGCGTCTGCCTCATAGTTCACTCCATATTTGTATTGGCTGTTTACCAAAATGAGTTCTGCCCTACTCCTTTCACTGAACGTATGACCGTATTTTAAGGAAATCAAGCGGTTGCTGTAATCAAAAATAGAATCTGAAGTTATGCTGAAACGATCTTTGCTATAATAAAAAGTACCTTGAAGGGAATTGTTGTTATCAATATTGTGCTTGTACTTCACAATGCCATCATAAAAGGAAGCCTCGCTGTTTTTCAGTTCCTCTTCGTCAAGACTTCTTAAAATCCAATCGGAATAGGTAGCTCTAAAACCGGCTATCACTGAAGCTTTTTCCTTAACAATGGGCACTTCAACGGCAAGATTGGCGGTAATTGGCCCTACGGAACCCTCACCTTTAAATTTTTCCATATCGCCCGATTTGGTTTCAATATCAAAAACCGAGGAGAGCCTTCCCCCGTATTCAGCGGGAATGCTCGCTTTGTAAATTTCGAGGCTTCCGGTGGTAAAGGGATTTACCGCAGAAAAGAAACCCAAAAAGTGCGATGGATTATACAACACGGCATCATCCAGTAAAATTAGGTTTTGGTCTGCCCTGCCGCCGCGCACGTTAAAGCCGCTGGAACCTTCACCAGTGGTTTTTATTCCGGGCATGGTTGTGGCGACTTTTAAAATATCGCGCTCGCCCAAAACAAGGGGAATGGTTTTAATGGATTCAATATCAATATTGGTAACGCCCACCACGGCATCGCGCACGTTGGCGTCTTTGTTTGATTTTACCACAACTTCTTCAAGCGATTCGGTGTTTTCGCGCAAGTCGATATTTAGCGAGCCATCGCCGTACACAATTACATCCTGCCGAATTTTTTCAAATCCCAAAAGATTGGTTTCCAACTTGTTTAAACCATAAGGCAGCCGAATGCTGAAACGTCCCTCAGAATCTGTTACCGCATATTTTGTTCTATCAGTTGTAGAAATGGAAAGATTTTGAAGCGGTTCCCCGGTCTTTGAATTTCTAAAAACACCCGAGAGCGTATATGTTTTGTTAGCGGCGTTGGGGCGTTGTTTGCCAATGGTAACCAATTTTCTGGTCTGAACGGCGCCCTGTGAAATATATTCCTCTTGAAAAATGGGCGCGTTATTATTTTCAACTGCGTTTTTATCGGGTTTTGCTTCATTAAAATAATCTGGGGGCAGTTCGGTATAAACGTAAGTATTGTTCAGCAAGATGACTTTGCCATCCTTCAAAATGTAGTTAATATTTGTATTGCTGAAAAGCTCGTCCAGCACCTCACGAAGGGACTCATTCTGAAAATCCTTCGTCACAAAATGTCCCTTCAGCCACGCTTCATCAAAATAGAAGGTTTTTTCTGAAAGGGATTCAACCTTCAAAATTGCTTCCTTTAGCGGCGTATTCTTAAAACTTACGGTTATGTTTTGGTTGTTTTGCCCAAAAAGCTCAGGTAATGACATTAAAACTATGGCGAGGACAAGAATTATATTTTTCATGCAGAACTTTGGCTTCAGGTTACTGTTGGTTTGAGTTGGAATCCCGCCCATCGAGATAGGTAACAAGCTTTGTCATAAATAAGTCTGGGTTCGATTTTCGTATGGTTTTATAACTTTTGTAAAACTCACGAATTTCCCCAGCTTTCTCCGGAAGCAGTTGCCGAATGTCCCGTGGGGAGCCAACGAGGGAATACTTCCCATTATATTTCAACACATAATAATTGGCTTCAGAAAATCTGTATTGAATACCATTCCTCAGGGCTCTATCCTTCATTTTTTTTGTGTGCTTTATGTACAATTCCAAATCATTTCCAAGATAGGCGGCTTCATAAAAACCGTTACCGCCAAGACCCAAATCCACATTGGGAAGTCTTACAAATTTGTGGTTATGAATGGAAAATGAATCTAAAAACGCTGGAATAAATTTCACATTAAAAATGCTCAGATTGTCATCAGACCGGGTTAGCAGATTGTCGCGCAACAGATCGTATTTCAGCAGGACATTTACGTAATACTGGCCATTGTAAGTAATCGAACCTTTTGTGTAATCATAACCTTGGTAATATCTAAATGTGCCGTCCGTATTCAAAAACAGATCTGTGAACTCAGTCCCGTTATACAGGCCCGTGTTGTCCAGCCCCACAATTTTATCATAGGTTTCATAAATTTTATCCGGTAAATTTGCTTGTGAAAATGTCGCCAGAGGAAACAACGAACAAAATAGAAAAGGTTGGAAGGTTTTTAGTATTTTCATTTCAGAATTTTACGATTTTAAAAGTACATAAAAATGAGTACCAATCTATAAATCGTTCCGTTAAATAACGGTCAAGCCGCAATTTTTTATTCATAAGAATATATCTTCGTGCAAAACCGAGATTAAATATTTTACTATTATTCAAACCTTATATGAAGGCTGCATCGCTCAAAGAAATAAAAACCGAACTAAACCACCGCTCCACCCAGGAATTGCTGGAGCTTTGCCTTCGCCTTGCAAAATTCAAAAAGGAAAATAAGGAGCTGCTCACCTATCTTTTGTTTGAATCTGCAGATGAGGAAACGTACATCCAAAGCATAAAAGCCAAGGTTGATACAGATTTTGAAACTATAAATACCAAAACATTTTTTTACATAAAAAAGAGCGTCCGGAAAATTTTGAGGGAGCTGAAAAAATTCATCCGCTATTCGCAAAACAAAGAGACCGAAGTGGAACTTTTGCTCTATTTTTGTGAAAAGCTGAAAAACTTCAAACCATCCATAAAACGAAATACTACCCTTACCAATTTATACAACCGGCAGATTGATTATATTTCAAAAAAAGTAGAAACCCTGCACGAAGATTTGCAATATGACTATAAATTGGAACTGGAAGAATTATCAAAAAAGTAGAACTTTATTATAAAATATGACAACCCTCTACCACAACCCCCGCTGCAGCAAATCGCGCCAAGCTCTTCAACTTTTGGAAGAAGAAGGCGAAACCATTGAAATTGTAAAATATCTTGAAAACCCGCCCACGCACCAAGAGCTGAAGCAAGTTATAGAACTTTTGGGCATAGACCCCATCGAACTTGTAAGAAAACAGGAAGCCGAGTGGAGGGAAAATTACAAAGGAAAGAATCTCACCAATGAAGAGGTTATAGATGCCATGATTCAACATCCGAAATTGATTGAACGGCCCATAGCCATAAAGGGCACGCATGCCATTGTGGGCAGACCTCCCGAGAAAGTGCTGGATATTTTATAGTTTGAGCATTTTTATTTAACAAGAATTTAGCAGTTTCCAATTAAACCACGGCTATTTTCGTGGGTCAAAATTGCTAAAAATTATATGAAGATAAAGCTCTCTTTACTACTCGTTCTTGCCTCGACCTTACTCTTGGCCCAAAATCCTGGAAAAAAACAAATTACCATTAAAGGAACCATTCTAGAAGAGGGTACCGATTATCCTTTAGAATATTCCACCGTTTCCTTCATAAACCGAGAAGGAAAGACCGTTACCGGCGGAATCACCGATATCGATGGTAAATACAGTATCGAAGTACCCGCTGATGTTTATACGGTGAAATATGAATTTATCTCGTATAAAACCAAAGAGCTTCCCAATCAAAATTTAACCAAAAACACCACGCTGCCAACGGTAAAATTGGCCCTGGATGCGGCAAGTCTTGATGAAGTAGTAGTACGTGCAGAAACCACGGAAGTACAAATTAGGCTCGATAAAAAAATATACAATATTGGGAAAGACCTTACATCGGGAGGAGCTACGGTGAGCGATGCCCTGAATAATGTGCCTTCGGTTACGGTAGATATTGACGGAGCAATCGCCCTACGCGGAAATGAGAACGTACGTATTCTCATCAACGGGAAACCATCGGCCATTGCAGGATTTGGTTCTACAGATGCCTTGCGCCAATTGCCCGCCGAAGCCATTGAGCGTGTTGAGGTAATTACCTCGCCTTCCGCCAGGTATGATGCAGAAGGAACCGCCGGAATCTTAAATATTATTCTGAAAAAGGAAAAAACGCTCGGCCTCAATGGTTCGTTAAGTACAAGTATTGGCGTTCCATTAAATAGTAACGCAACGGCCAACATTAATCTCCGTACAAATAAATTTAATATTTTCAATACCACGGGCATATATTATCGGAATGGACCCGGAAACGCTTTCTTCAACAATACTTACAAAGCGCGCCCACTTTTGGACGAAAATGGAGAGCCCATTTTGGACGATGAAGGAGAGCCAATTACCTTAGAGCCTAAATTCGATCGCGTTATCGAAGACAGGAAATACGACCGTATGGGCAAGGGTTTCAATACCAACTTAGGCATTGAATATTTCCTTACCGACAAATCTTCCATTACGGCGAGCGCCTTCTATAGAAAAGGTGACGGCAATGACGAGACTACCAATAATACTTCAAATTATAACTTGGGTGAAGTAAAGGAGCGGATTACCAGAATTGAAAACGAGGCGGAAGATGATGAAACCTACCAGCTCGCATTAAATTACGTAAATAATTTCAATGATAATGGCCATAAGTTAACCGCCGATTTTCAATATGAAAAAGACAAGGAAACTGAGAGTTCCTTTATTACGGAGAGGCGTATATTTCCAAATATTCAGGTATTGCCTTCTGAAGATATAATTCAAAAACAAAACCAGACCGAATATTTAGCGCAGGCCGATTATGTGCTGCCAATAGGAGAAAATGCACAATTGGAAGCTGGATACCGCGGCAATTTTGAGGAAAACATTACAGACTACACCCTGTTGGAGGAAACTGGAACCACGGGCATTTTTGTTAGAAATGATAGTATCTCAAACATTTTCACCTATAATGAAAACGTGCATGCTTTATATTCCCAATATGGAAATAAATTCGGAAAGTTCTCCTTTCTGTTAGGTCTGCGCGTAGAGAATACCCAGTTAAAAGGAAAGGTAGATGCCGAAAATCTGGTAGGCGAAACACCTATAAATCTAAATTTTGATAAAAACTATACCGGCCTCTTCCCTACCGTAAACCTAACCTATGAACTAAAGGAAAACGAAAACATTACTCTAGGTTACAACAGACGTATAAACAGACCGCGCCATTGGTTTATAAACCCGTTCCCATCGCGCTCAAGTGAAGCGAACATATTTCAGGGAAATCCAGATTTGGATCCTGCCTTTGCCAGTGCTTTTGATTTGGGTTACTTAAAACGTTGGAAAAAATTAACGTTGACTACCTCCCTTTACTATCAATACGAAACCGATGCTTTTGAAAGAGTGCAGCAAGAAACGGGCGAATTAACTAGTAACGATATTCCCGTAATCCGTACGCTTCCCATAAACCTTTCCACAAACGAGCGTTACGGTTTTGAACTAGGTTTACTTTACAATCCTACAAAATGGCTTAACTTAAACGGAAGCTTCAATTATTTCCTATTTAAAACCGAAGGATTCTATAATGATATTGATTATGGCGCCGAGAATACCAGTTATTTCGGACGTTTCAGCAGTAAGGTAAAACTCCCCGCCAAGATTGAATGGCAGACCAACGCTTTCTACAGAGGGCCATCCAATAATTCGCAGACTGAAACAGATGGTATCCTTTCAGTAGATATGGCAATGAGCAAGGATATTATGGACGATAACGGAACTTTGGCCCTGAACGTAAGCGATCTTTTTAATACCCGAAAAAGAAACAGTCTTACTACCACAGATTATTTTACCAGTGAAAGCGAATTTCAATGGAGACAGCGCCAGGTGACCTTAACTTTTACCTACCGTTTTAACCAAAAGAAACAGCGTCAACGCCCAGAAAGAGGTGGCGGATTTGACGAGGGTGGATTTGAGGGTTAAACCGGGATTAATTGCCAATAAAAAAGGGAACCAAAATTGGTTCCCTTTTTTTATATCAATTGCTGAAGTTAATTTACTTCATTTCGTTTTTACGTTTTGCCTCACGCTTCAATTTCCAGTTTTCATAAAGTGCGCCCCCAATCCAATAGGGAAGAATACTCACTAAGAATATCATTAACCAAAATCCCATAGTAAGAATAGCTAAAAAAGCAAGAAAACCTAAATATTGTTCAAATGTAAACATGATGTGGCGTTTTAAATGATGCCCCAAAGATAATAGGTTTTTTTGAAAAACGGCAACAAAACTTTTCGATTTATTCACAACAAATAAACAGCCGTGCGGGTTGAACAACTTTTGCCTTTTCGTTACCTTTGCCTTTGAGCTCTAAAACTTTGTACGAAGAGTTCTTTTATAAACTTTCAAAACACATTCACAATGCAATATAGAATAGAAAAAGACACCATGGGCGAGGTAAAAGTACCTGCCGACAAACTTTGGGGAGCGCAAACCGAGCGTTCTTTTGAAAATTTTAAAATCGGTCCGCGTGCTTCCATGCCTATGGAAATTATTTACGGGTTTGCCTATTTAAAGAAAGCAGCCGCCTACACCAATTGCGACCTCGGCGTACTCTCCGAAGAAAAAAGAGATTTGATTGCCAAGGTTTGCGATGAGATTTTGGAAGGAAAGCACGACGATCAGTTTCCGTTAGTAATCTGGCAAACTGGAAGCGGCACCCAAAGCAATATGAACGTGAATGAAGTGATTGCGAACCGTGCCCACCAACTTGCGGGAAAGACCATAGGCGAAGGCGAAAAAACGCTCCAACCCAATGACGATGTTAACAAATCGCAATCATCAAACGATACTTTCCCAACGGGTATGCACATTGCTGCCTACAAAAAATTGATTGAAAATACCATTCCCGGTGTGGAGCAACTTCAGAAAACACTTTCCAAAAAAGCATCGGATTTCAAGGATGTGGTAAAAATAGGCCGCACCCATTTTATGGATGCCACTCCCCTAACCCTCGGGCAGGAATTTAGCGGGTACGCCGCACAGCTTGAGCACGGAATTAAAGCCTTAAAAAACACCCTGCCACATTTGGCGGAGCTCGCCTTAGGTGGAACTGCTGTTGGAACAGGATTGAACACTCCAAAAGGTTACGACGTAAAAGTTGCGGAATACATCGCGAAATTTACCGACCTGCCTTTTGTAACTGCTAAAAACAAGTTTGAAGCCCTTGCCGCGCACGATGCTTTGGTGGAAAGCCACGGCGCTTTGAAGCAATTGGCGGTGTCATTGAATAAAATAGCGAACGACGTGCGGATGCTTGCCAGCGGCCCGAGAAGTGGAATTGGCGAAATAAACATTCCGGCAAACGAACCCGGATCCTCTATTATGCCCGGAAAAGTAAACCCAACGCAATGCGAAGCGCTCACTATGGTTTGCGCACAGGTAATCGGGAACGATATGGCTATTGCCGTAGGTGGAATGCAGGGACAATTTGAGCTAAACGTTTTTAAACCAGTGATAGCAGCCAATTTCCTACAGTCAGCCGAATTACTTGGCGATGCCTGTGTTTCATTTGATATTCACTGCGCTCAGGGTATTGAGCCCAATTACGAAGTAATCAAAAAACAGTTGAACAATAGCTTGATGCTGGTTACTGCCCTCAATCCAAAGATAGGTTATTACAAAGCTGCGGAAATTGCAAACACGGCACATAAAAAAGGTACAACGCTAAAGGAAGAAGCTGTAAATCTCGGTTATTTAACTGCGGAAGAATTTGATGAATGGGTAAAACCGGAAGATATGGTTTAATTGATTGACGATTGTAGATTGACGATTGTAGATTTCATAAACCACGAATTCACGAATAATTATTTAAAAATATTCGTGAATTCGTGGTCATTTTTTATTCAATAGCTTTCTTTTTAGACTTGCTTTTCTTCCCATAAAACTTTTTATATCTAAAATACGCCACGGCACTCAAAATAACTGCAAACAGCGTTATCCACCAAACAAAGGTTGGCGTTGCAGGTGCATCCCCGCTTGCGTAGGAATGTAAGCCACTCAGGTAAAAATTCACCCCAAAATAGGTCATCATAATTGAGGCGTAGGCAAACATCGCCAAAACGTTAAATGTCCAGCGTCCTCGAAGCCCGGGAACAAGGCGCGCATGGATTACAAACGCGTAAATCATAATACTGATAAGCGCCCAGGTTTCTTTCGGGTCCCAGCCCCAATAGCGCCCCCAGCTTTCGTTGGCCCATTGGCCTCCCAAAAAGTTACCTATGGTGAGCAACACCAAACCAACGGTCAGCGCCATTTCCGTTACAACGGTCAACTCGCTAATGTTGATTTCCATATTTTTAAAATTTCGCTTTGTGGTAAAAATCATTAGAAACAACGATGTTGCGCCCAGAATCATTCCCAAGGTGAAAGGTCCGTAGCTCATTACTATCACCGCCACGTGTATCATCAACCAATAACTGTCCAAAACAGGCTGTAAGGTTGATATGGATGGGTCTAACCAATTTTCGTGGGCTACCCAAAGTATGATGGCACCCGCAAAAGCTGTGGAGGCTACGGTTAAATCGCTTCGTCTTCCAAATGCCAATCCAAAAAATATTGTAGCCCAAGCTACATAAACTACGGATTCATAAGCATCACTCCACGGGGCGTGGCCACTCACGTACCAGCGCAAGGCCAGACCCAGCGTCATCAAAGCAAAGAATATCCACATTATAATTTTTGAACCTTTGATGAGGGTGCGAAGTATTTTTCGATCCTTGAAAAGTTGTGCAATAATAAATGCCATCATTAAAATTCCAAACACCGCAAAGTATTTATATAGCCTATTGAAAATATCTGCCTTGTTGTAAATTGTTTCTGCACGAAGCTTGTTTTCTGAAGGCATCACTTCTTCTCCATATTTTTTCTGGAAGTTGGTTATGCTTTGCAAAAATTCATTCGCCTGCGTGTAATCTCCGGTTTGGCGCGCTTTCTTTAAACTATCAAAATAAAGTGGCAGAATATTTTTGGCATATAAGGAATCCATTCCTTTTAAATTGGCCTCTCCCAATTCCGGATACGAAACCCATTTGTTGCCTTCATCGCCGGGAATGGGGAAAATTTTCAGAATACTACCGCTAAGGGCAGCATTCAAAAGTGAAAAGTTTTCGTGGGCGCGAATAAAGTCCTTCTGAAATTGGTTGGGCGTATTGGTGCGCGTTGCAGCTTCCAAATAAGGCTCCAACTTATAATTTCCTTTTTCATCAAAAAGGTCGAGCAGGGCAATATCCTTTTGGCCTTCTGGCACGCCGGCCACGTGACGAATACTGTCGTTGCCGCGTTTTAAGGCAATCAAAGGAACTTCTACCCAAAGACGAGGAAATTCTGTCATCGAAATAAAAACCTGATTCGCATCCAAGCCTTCATAGGTTTCACTTCTGCTTATTTTACGCAAAAGCTCGCTTGCAAAGGTATTTACGGGTTTCATCCGCCCGTTGTCCTGAATTATCAGATGGCCAAATTCAGCCGCGTGCTCCTTGCTTACAGCGTTTGCCTTTATCAATGAATCAATTTGCGCTTTCGGAGGAGGTGTGTGCGCAGAGGGCGGATGCTGCTGGGCAAATCCAGAGAGCGAAAACAGCAATATCATTACGGTAACCATATTCTTTTTCTTTCGCTTTATTCTGCTTAAAATTTCCTCCAGTTTTCCAAAACGGCTATGCTTGCTAAACAGAATGGCCATTAAACCAAGGTACAAAAAGAAATAGCCAATATAGGTTATCCAAGTGCCCCACCAATCGTGGTTTACGGAGAGGATTGTCCCTCCCTCATCGGGATCAAAACCGGACTGGAAGAATCGATACCCTTCGTGGTCCAGCACGTTGTTCATAAAGATGTCTGCATCAAAATGGGATTGGTCTTCATTGATTACCGTTACTTTACTTTTAAAAGAGGAGTATCCTTTTTCGGTACCTGGATATTTTTCGGCAATAAAATCATTCAGCGTTATACTGAATGGCAATTCAATTTCCTTAGAACCATAACTGGTATAAACTTTTAAGCCTGCAATTTCCGTTTCCACCGGATTGGGCGCCGTCCCTTTGCCGCCGAGCAAGGAGACCGTTTTTGTTTCGTTGCCCGAAGATATTTCAAGAATCAGCGCATCCTGATTATTCGGCTGGTCGGGAGTGGCCGCCACTATCCCGAACTCACCTTTAGTGACGGGTTCCGGCACTACGAACGAAATACCGCCAATTCGGTACAGTGAGCGCAGATTGAAAGGCTGCACACTGTCTGCAACAACTTCGCCCTGCAATTGGTCAGCCATTCGCATATAGTCGCCCTCAAATGGACTGGAGATGGTGTACTCCCCATCCTCGGAATAAGTTATGTTTATAGCGCCTTCCGTAGGTTTGTTAACCGCAAAAAGTATGTTGTGGATATTTGAGACCTCTCCCACTTTCACCCAATGGTCGTGACGCTCGCCATCGCCAGATTCCACGATTTTAATATATTCCTCGCCATTTTCGTTCGGTGTTAGGCCTTCCACAGCGCCATCAATAAAATCTTTATATTTAATAGTTACCGCCTGGTTGTTATAATCGGTTTCTATTTTAAAGTCGTTGTTCAGCTTTTCTGAAAGTCTCAATTTTTTAGGTTTCACCTTTCTCCGTTGCGCCACGCCATCAATCATATAATCGCCATCAATAAATACATCGAGGTAGGTCTGTTCCGAAAGAATGGTATTTTCAGTTTGGCCTTCGCGAATGTGCATAACGCCTTCAAAACCTATGTAACGCGTTACAAAAGCACCAATAATCACCAAAATAAAAGATACGTGAAGCATCAACGAAGCCCACATTTTGCGCTTGTGAAGATTATATCGAAATATATTTCCGACAAAGTTGATAACGAAAAGCAACATAATTGCCTCAAACCACCACGCGTTGTAGATAAGTTCGCGCGTGTAGGGAGTTGGCGGACTTTGAGAGTCGGCATCCATAAAGGTTCCGGCAGCCATGGCTGCTGCAAAAACTATAAATAAAACGGCGGTTAATCGAGTGGAGAAAAGAACGGAAGCAATCTTTTTTTGCATTATAGGAAATTTTGGCGCAAAAATAAGGAATTGCGCCCATTTAGACTACTTAAATCTGTTAACTATTCGGGCTTTTTTGAAGTCTCATTTCGGGCATTAAAAATGTTCAAGTGAATGAAGGTTCCCATATTTCTCGCCCGGTTTTTTGCGATATTGGCGGTTTCGCCCTCAAAAAGTTCGTCGATGGTTTGGTGCCATAGGTTAATCCACGTGCCAAAGTGAAGTTCGTTGATGGTTCCCCCCACTTTTTTATCAACCTCAATGTGTGCGTGCATCGGGTTTCCGAAGTATTTTCGCTTAAAGAAAAGGTTGGTCTCCCAAAAATCGGTAAGAAGTTCAAGGTGGGTTTCCCAATCTGTTATGATTCCATTGAAAATAGGCCCCAGAAGCGTGTCCTTCCTCACTTTTCCATAGAATGTATTGACGAGCAAAGACACATCTTCGCGGGATTCAATTTTCTTTTTTGCCATTTTTTATAGCAAAGTTATTAAAATCAATAACATATTTACGACTAAACTTACCACCAATAACCAAAAGGCAAATTTTCTATTTGTTCCTGCCAGCAAAGCCGCATTATAGCCCATACACAGCGCAACGCAAAGAGTAAGCTCAATTCCGGTAATAAGACCCGTTCCCTGAGCCAAAATTGTCATGGCGGCAATAGAGCCTATGCAGCTGTTTATGATAATGGACAGCGGAATATACATATAATAATCGTGTACAAATTCGTCCTGCAATTTCTTTATAGATAGGGTTTTCATAATATAAATAGGGTTTTGATTTTTAAGGTGTAAATTTACAATGCAGAACAGGCCTTATTTTATGAGGCAAATCATAAACCCATGATTCCAGAAAATCTACTGTTGAACTACGGCGCAACCCTTGAAAATATTAAGGCTTCGGAAATAATTCTTCACGAAAAAAAGCGGGCAGATTTCTATTTTCAGATAAAGACCGGCGAGGTAAAAATGTTCAACATCAACGAACAGGGAAAGGAATTTGTACAGGGCATCTTTTACGACGGGGAAAGTTTTGGCGAGCCGCCATTGCTGGGCGATTTTAAATATCCCGCTTCCGCTTCGGCCGTAAAGCAAACGCAGCTGTACAAATTGAGCAAAACAAAATTGTTTGAATTGCTTACCGAAAACCCTGAAATAAACCTAAAATTTACCAAGGCCCTAGCAAAACGGCTCTATTACAAAGCCACCATTTTAAAGGAAATTTCAGTACATCCGCCCGAACATCGCATCTTGACCTTGATAGATTTTTTAAAACGAAAATACGGTTCCGAAGAACTTTTTCAAGTAGAACTGACCCGTAAGCAAATTGCCGACTTGACCGGGCAGCGCGTAGAAACCGTAATTCGCGCCATCAAACAACTAGAACAGGACGGCGAGATAAAATTGATAAAGCACAAAGTCTTCCGTTGAAAATTTTTGGCAGCGCAAAGAGGAAAGAGGAAAGACCAGTTTGTTTTACAACAAGAATTTTGATTACATCTTTCTTTATTCTTTTTTCTCTATTCCTTTTTTCTAAAAACCGCTAACTTCGCACTATGATAAAGGTAGTTTTTTTAGGCTTCGGAAATGTAAATAGCCATTTACTCAATGCTTTATATAATAATTCCAAAGTTTCTGTAATACAGGTTTTTAATAGAAATTTTATCAAAATGATTTCTCCTTTTGAAAAGATTCCCTTTACCGATGATATTTCAAAAATTGCCGATGCAGATATTTACATAATCGGGATTCCCGATGATGCCATTTCAGGCTTTTCCGAGTCGCTTTCATTTCAAAATAAATTGGTAGTGCACACTTCCGGCGGTGCTGCAATGAACGCACTTGCCGCAAAAAACCGACGCGGTGTCTTCTATCCGTTACAGACTTTTTCCAAGCAGCGAAAAGTTGCTTTTAAGGAGATTCCTATTTGCATAGAAGCCGAAAACCCCGCCGATTTGGAGCTGCTGCGAAAATTGGGCGAGACCATTTCAGAAAATGTAGTAGAAATTTCTTCGGAAAAAAGAGCCAAGCTGCATCTTGCCGCGGTGTTCGTGAACAATTTCGTGAATCACTTATACGGCATTGGCAGTGAAATTTTAAAGGACGAAAAGTTGCCGTTCGATTTGCTGAAACCGCTGATTGCTGAAACTGCATCAAAGATTAAAACCCTTTCCCCCGAAGAAGCGCAGACCGGCCCAGCAAAACGGAATGACAAAAAAACCATTGAAAAACATTTACATTTGTTGGAAAATAGCGCTTACAGGGATTTTTATGAAATGTTTACAAAAGCGCTGAAGAAAGACTAAAAAAACACCAAATATATGAGCTATAAAGAATATTTAAAACACATAACCACCTTCATTTTTGATGTGGACGGCGTTTTGACCGATGGTACAATCCAAGTAAATACCGAGGGTGAGATGTTTCGGACGATGAACATTAAAGATGGTTACGGACTAAAAACAGCGGTTGACCAAGGTTATAATGTTTGCGTTATCTCGGGTGGTTCCAATGAAGGCGTGCGCGTGCGGCTGCAAAATTTGGGCGTGAAGGACATCTTTTTGGGCGCCCATCACAAAACCAAAATTCTGGAAGACTACTTAAAAGCCAACAACATAGAGCGCGAAAACACACTATTTATGGGCGATGACCTTCCCGATTATGAAATTATGCAGAAAGTTGGCCTGCCTACGTGTCCGCAAGACGCTGTTCCCGAAATCAAAGCGATCTCAAAATACGTATCCCATAAAAAAGGCGGCAAAGGCTGCGTTCGCGATGTGATTGAACAAGTGCTGAAAGTGCAGGGAAAATGGAAAGTTACGGAGGGCGTGAGCGCAAAGTATGATTAAGTTGGGTACTGGATGCGGGGTGCTGGATGAAATCTGCCAAACTCATCTGTCATCTGTCATCTGAAAAACTTTCATAGAATATAAAACTTTCAAAATTAAACCTTGAACTACCTAAACCTCATCCGTTACCAAAACCTGTTGTTTATCGCCTTAGTGCAGGTTTCCATAAAATACGTCCTGTTTCAGCCTTTTGGGGTAGATACGGCCTTGACCAATTTCAGTTTTGCCTTGCTCGTAATAGCCACAATCTGCATAGCCGCTGCGGGAAATATCATCAACGATATTTACGATGTGGAAATTGACAAAGTCAACAAACCGAATAAGGTTGTAATCGGCAAAAGGATTTCGGAACGCAACGCGAACAGGCTTTTTGTACTTTTCAACATTGTAGGTGTGGCGATAGGTTTTTATCTTGCCAACAGCATCGGCAAGCCGAGTTTTGCTGCGCTGTTTATCGTTTTTTCGGCCTTGCTTTATTTGTATGCTTCCTATTTAAAAGGAATATTGCTCATCGGCAATCTCCTGGTTTCAGCCTTGGTCGCGATGAGCCTCATAATTGTGGCGCTTTTTGATTTATTCCCTGCAATTACGCCACAGAACCAAGCTACACAATCGGCCGTTTTTAAAATTGTGTTGCAGTATGCGCTGTTTGCGTTATTCATAAATTTCATACGAGAAATTATAAAGGACCTACAGGACATCAACGGCGACAAAAAGGGAGGTATGAACACATTGCCCATTGCTTTGGGTCGAAAAAGAACCATTTCGATAGTGTTCCTTTTGGGTGTGTTTATGACTTTGGGCGTTGTTTTTTATATGTATGAAAATTTATACAACCAACAAACCTTGCTGCTTTATTTTCTGTTTGCCATTGTTGCGCCGCTGCTCTATTTCTGCATAAAATCTTGGGAAGCCGACTCGCCAAAGGAATATGGATTTCTTTCAAAACTGTTGAAAATCATTATGTTTTTGGGAATATGTTCCATTCCGCTGTATCAATTTGTAATTTTGAAATAATTTATTCAAAACCTAAAATTGAAACCTGGAACTTGAAACTTGAAACTTAAAACCTGAAACCTCAAAAATGCTTCGCGAAAAATTAAAAAACCACAACATCATCCTCGCTTCCGGCTCGCCGCGCAGACAGGCTTTTTTCAAGGAATTGAATCTGGATTTTACCATTCAGGTAAAGGCGGTTGATGAAACCTACCCAAGCAATTTAAAGCGTTCAGAAATAACCGATTACCTTTCCCAACTTAAAGCATCCGTTTTTGTAGATTTAGATGAAAATGACATTCTTATTACCAGCGATACGATTGTTTGGAAGGACGAAAAAGCCCTCGGTAAACCGAAAGATTTTGGCGAGGCCAAAGAGATGCTTCAAAATTTAAGCGGGGAAATGCACGAGGTTATCACTTCGGTGTGTTTTACTTCAAAGGAGTTTCAGATTACCGTGAACGACGTAACAAAAGTATGGTTTAAAAAACTTTCTGATGAAGAAATTGACTTCTACATAAATAATTACAAACCCTTTGATAAAGCTGGAAGTTACGGCATTCAGGAATGGATCGGCTACATAGGCATCGAAAAAATTGAAGGCTGCTATTTTAATGTAATGGGGTTGCCCACGCGACTTGTTTATAAAACGTTAACCGAGATTGCCAACCGTTGAATTTGTGGTATTTTTGAGCAAAATTCTTCGAATAATGGACTATTTCAGATTCTTTCCTCTTTTCGTTATTTTAATGTTGCTGAGCGGTTGCAATTCTTCCGAAGAAAAAAGTGATTCACAAAAAATTTCAGCCAAAAAGAAAGCTGCCGTAACAGCAACCCCACGTAACATTTCAAAGGAATTTAAAGAATATTGGTACAGCGGAACTGCCGAAATAACCTCGTATAGCCTGATGCAAGAGCGGTATGGTGAGATTCGGGAAGGAGCAGCGGTCAACATCTTTGTTACGGAAGATTTTTTACCGGATGCACAGGTAAAAGCAAACAATGCTTCCGAAGAAAATATTTCGGTGATGAAATTGAACCAAATGAAGAATTTCAATACCGGCATTTATCCGTATTCCATATTGACCAGCACTTTCAGTCCGATTGCAACGAAAGAGCATCCGTTAAAAATTACCAACAGCGTGCAGGAATGGTGCGGCCAGGTTTATATGCAGCTCAACAACCGAGAGAATTTTGAAATTGAGAGCCACTCCTATTTTCAGGGCGAGGCAGACCAAAAACTCTCTTTGCCAAAAACCTATTTGGAAAACGAACTTTGGAACCTTATAAGAATCAATCCCGAAGAACTGCCCACGGGCGATGTGATGATTATCCCTTCGTTTGAATATTTACGGCTTCGGCACAAGGAAATAAAGGAACACAATGCTTTTGCCAGTTTGAAACAGGGCGATTCCATAACCATTTATACATTGAATTATCCCGATTTACAGCGGCAGTTGATGCTTTTTTTCAGCAGCACTTTTCCGTACGAAATTGAAAAATGGGAAGAGGTAAACGCCGCAGACCAAAACGACACACTGCGACTGAAAACCACGGCTACCAAACTGAAAAGGATAAAAAGTGATTATTGGACCAAAAACAGAAATGAAAACCTCAACCTGCGCGATTCGCTTCAACTGAAATAGAAAATATGAACATTCAAGAACACACCCTTCAACTTATAGAGTCAGCCGTATTGATTCTGGTATTGCTATTTATCAGGGTCATGCTCAAAAGAACCGTCCGCAATTTCGCCAAAAAAATAGAAAGGCTGGAGCACCGCACAGGGCTTATAATGAAACACGTGGATTTTGGTGTTTTCTTTCTTATGGTTTTAGGACTTATACTTATTTGGGGCGTGGATTTTAGAAATCTGGGATTGGCAATGTCTTCCATTTTTGCGGTTATCGGGATTGCCTTTTTTGCCCAATGGTCCATTTTGAGTAATGTTACGAGCGGTGTAATTATGTTCTTCACTTTCCCCTATAAAATAGGCGATTACATAAAAATCCACGACAAGGAAATGCCTTTGGAAGGCATTATAGAGGATATAAAAACTTTCCACATCATTCTCCATACAAAGGACAATGAAATTGTAACCTACCCCAACAGTATGATGCTCCAAAAAGGCGTAAGCATTGTAAATGTGGAGGAATTTTACGAACAGCAGCACGAGCTCGACAAAAATAAGGAAGGGCTTCCCCACGAATAATTTTCGCAAATAAGTATCTTTGAAGGGTTTTCGAATAAATCAGCACTTACACTTTATGCACAAACCGTTTTTTTTCCGACTTCTATTTTTATTTTTTTCGATAGTCGCCGTCGCGCAAGCTCCCAAAAAACCTACCGCTTCCGAAATATATCACGACCTGCAAAAGTTGAATTTTGTAGGTTCCGCATTGTATATTGCTGCACATCCCGATGATGAAAACACGCGGCTCATCTCCTATTTGGTTAACGATGTGCACGCGAATACGGCCTATCTTTCCATAACCCGTGGCGATGGCGGACAAAACCTTGTTGGTCCCGAACTGCGCGAACTTTTGGGCGTTATCCGCACCCAGGAATTGCTGGAAGCACGAAAAATTGACGGCGGACACCAGTTTTTTACCCGCGCCAACGATTTCGGTTACAGCAAAAACCCGGAGGAAACTTTTGAGTTTTGGACAAAAAATGAGGTGCTGGGCGATGTCGTGATGACGATTCGCAAATTCAGGCCAGATATAATCGTAAACCGTTTTGACCATCGCAGTCCCGGCAGCACGCATGGCCACCATACAGCCTCGGCCATGTTGAGCCTGGAGGCTTTTGATATGGTTGACAATGCCTCAAAATTTCCAAAATCTGCAGCGGAATATGGGCTTTGGAAACCCCAGCGTTTATTTTTCAATACTTCGTGGTGGTTTTACGGAAGCCAGGAAAATTTTGAAAAAGCTGATAAAAAGAATCTTGTGTCTGTGGAAACCGGAAGCTATTTTCCCGCACTCGGGCTTTCCAATGGTGAAATTGCTTCTTTGAGCAGAAGTATGCACAAATCGCAGGGCTTTGGCAGCACAGGCTCCCGAGGAACCGAAACGGAATATTTGGAACTGCTGAAGGGAAGCAAACCTTCGGACAACAACCTTTTTGAAGGCATCAATACAAACTGGTCCAGACTGGAAGGCGGAAAGGAGATCGGAGCTATTTTGAATCCGTTGGAGGAAAATTTCAACTTTAAAAACCCTTCGGAAATGTTGCCGCAGCTTTTGAAAGCGTATCCCTTGGTCTCAAATTTGAAAGATACCCATTGGCGAAAAATAAAGCTCGAACAACTGAAACAACTCATTTTGGATTGCGGCGGTATTTTTATTGAAGCTGTTTCCGAAGCAAATTCAATCAATCCGAACGAAAATTTCAAAGTAACCGTTGAAGCCGTCAATCGCGGCAATGCCGATGTGGTTTTGCAATCGGTAAAAAATTCGGAAGGTAAAATGCTTTGGAATGAATCTACAGTCCTTCCCTTTAATGAAGATAAAAAACTGGAGATAACGGTCAATTCGGGGGTTCACAACCCCAAGTATTCTTCGCCCTATTGGCTGAACGAAAAGGGAAGCGTCGGTATGTACGCCGCGCCGGAAGCCTTGATTGGGCTGCCCGAAACACCCGTTTTGGAACAACTTACTTTTGAACTGCAATTTGGTAACGCTACCATTCCTTTTACGAAAGATATAATTTACAAATTCAACGACCCCGTAAAGGGCGAAGTCTATCGTCCGTTGGAGGTTTTGCCCGAAGTTACCGCTTCCATCCCCGAAAAAGTCTTGATTTTCGCCAACGATGAAGCTGAAACTGTTTCAGTAATCGTGCGCGCGGGAAAGGATAGCATTTCCGGAACCATAAGCCTTCAACATCCCGAAGGTTGGCAAGTAGCGCCTTCGCAGCAAACATTTCAGCTTGACAGAAATGGCGAAACCAAAACCTTTACTTTTACGGTAACGCCTCCACGCAGCCAAAGTGAAGGTTTTTTAAAACCAATTGTAAATGCTGAAGGAAAAATTTTCGACAGGGAATTGGCAACCATCAATTATGAGCACATTCCGTATCAAAGTGTGTTGTTGCCCTCCGAAGCGAAAGTTGCAAAAATCGACATTCAGAAAAAAGGGCAAAACATTGGCTACATAAACGGTGCGGGCGATGCCATTCCCGAAAGTCTGAAGCAGATTGGCTATTCGGTAACCGCCATTGACCCTTCAAATATTTCCGCGGAAAACCTTCAAAATTTTGATGCCATTGTTGTCGGTATCCGTGCGTACAACACCGTCCCAGAGCTCGCCTTTGCACAGCCCGCTCTAAATAAATATGTTGAAAATGGCGGAACGCTCATCGTGCAGTACAATACCAGTCGCGGTTTGGTTACCGAAAACCTGGCGCCCTATGAACTGAAACTATCGCGCGACCGCGTAACCGATGAATTTTCGGAAGTAAAAATACTTGCCCCCGAAAACCCTGTCTTAAACACCCCAAATAAAATTACCCAAAAAGATTTTGAGGGTTGGGCACAGGAGCGCGGCCTGTACTTTCCCGATGAATGGGCCAAGGAGTTTACGCCCATCCTCGGAATGCGCGACAAAGGCGAGAAAATGACAAAAGGCTCGCTGCTGGTGGCCAAATACGGAAAAGGGTATTATATTTATACGGGATTGAGCTTTTTCCGCGAACTGCCCGCTGGCGTTCCCGGAGCTTATCGATTGTTTGCGAATATGCTGTCAATAGGGAAATAATTTAAGAAACGTGACCGAAGAAAAACAAAAATTCAACTGGAAATGGAGCTACACCTTAGTGCTCCTATTCAATGCCGTTTACATCTATCTGTTTTATTTACTAATGCAAAACTTCGCCTAAATGCAGCAGATTGATTGGATTGTTTTAATTGGGACCCTTCTTTTTATCGTGCTTTACGGCACTTGGAAATCGCGGCAGCAGCGCGATGTGGGCGATTATTTAAAAGGTGGAAGCACCGCGCATTGGTGGACTATTGGGCTTAGCGTTATGGCTACCCAGGCCAGTGCCATTACCTTCCTCTCCACTCCCGGACAGGCCTTTCACGATGGGATGGGCTTTGTGCAGTTCTATTTTGGGCTGCCCATTGCGATGGTAATTATCTGTTTGGTTTTTATCCCAATTTACCACAAACTCAACGTTTATACGGCCTACGAATATCTGGAAAGCCGTTTCGACAAAAAAACCCGGACACTTACCGCAATCTTATTTTTAATCCAACGCGGTTTGGCCTGCGGCATTACCATTTTTGCGCCTTCCATTATTCTTTCGGCAGTTTTGGGGTGGAATTTGATTTATCTGAATATCATCATCGGCGTACTCGTAATTATCTACACCGTTAGCGGCGGTACAAAGGCTGTGAGCGTTACGCAGAAACAACAAATGGCGGTCATCTTTTTTGGAATGTTGATTGCCTTTCTTTTGATACTGAATTATCTTCCGCTTGATATCTCTTTTTCCAAAGCGCTTGAAATTGCCGGGGCCAATGGCAAAATGGACATCCTCGATTTTTCTTTCGACTTTGACAACCGCTATACTTTTTGGAGCGGAATAATAGGTGGTACATTTTTAGCCCTCTCCTACTTCGGAACCGACCAAAGCCAGGTGCAACGCTATCTTTCGGGCCGAAGTGTAAAACAAAGCCAGATGGGTCTTATTATGAACGGCTTGCTGAAAGTACCGATGCAATTTTTTATATTGCTCGTGGGGGTTATGGTCTTTGTTTTTTATCAGTTCAACAGTTCCCCTTTGCACTTTAATCCTGCTGCGGTAAAAGACGTAAAAAAATCGGAATATGCAGGTGAATACAAGGCTTTGGAAGTTCAAAAGGAAGCAATCGACCAAGAATTGGCGGCCACGCAAATAAGTTATTCCAAAGCGGAAAGCGATGCCGCCAAACAAATTTTGGCCAACGAAATTGAGCAACTCAACAATACTGAAAAACAGTTGCGTGAACAATCTGTGGCCGTAATCAAAAAGGCAAATCCAAATGCGGAGACCAACGATAAGGATTACGTTTTTATCCACTTTATCCTTAACAATCTTCCACGCGGCTTAATCGGGTTGCTGCTGGCCGTGATTTTAAGCGCGGCTATGTCATCCACCGCGTCAGAACTGAATGCGTTGGGAAGCACGACAACCATCGACCTTTACAAACGCAATGTCCCCGGCAAGCGCGAAAGACATTATGTAGCGGCGTCGCGCGGGTTTACGCTTTTATGGGGAATTATCGCGATTTTGGTAGCCTGTACCGCCCATTTATTCGACAACCTGATTCAGCTTGTAAATATCATCGGCTCCATTTTCTACGGAAATGTTCTGGGTATATTTCTTCTCGCGTTTTTTATAAAATACGTGCGCAGCAAAGCGGTCTTTATTGCAGCGCTTATCACCCAAATTATCATTATCTATTTTTGGTACATCGACCTTATGCCCTATCTGTGGCTGAATTTGGTGGGTTGCGCAATTGTTATGGGAATTGCTATTTTATTACAGCTATTTTTCCCGAAGAAAAATGATGCTGAAATAATCCTTTCAGAAGAAACATAAAAATCAGCCACGAATTCACGGATAATTATGCGAAAATATTCGTGTATTCGTGGTAAAAAAGTTCGGCTGGCGAGTTTGCAACTTTGCTGGCGCGAGTTGCAACTCGTGCCCACTCCAAAAGAGAATCTTTATATTATTTCCTAAAAATCAATTTTGAAATACGATTATTCCCCGAAGCGAAAGCAAGGCTATCATTCACAAATTCAATTGCGAAAAAGCCTTCTTTTGAAAGAAGTTTCCAGTTTTTGCCGCCGTCGCCGCTAAACGAAATACCGGGCGAGCCGATGGCCACTATCCCCTGCCCTTCCGTTCCCGGAATATATTTTACGGACGAACGATACCCGGGTTCTTTGCCGTTGGCAATCAGTTTCCAAGTCTTACCGCAGTTTTTGGTGATGGCCTTATTGCCTTCGTTAAAAGATTTGTCCTCCCAATTGCCACCGAAAATGATTCCATGCTGTTCATCCCTAAAATCAATGCTGTAAATACCCGTCATCGCCTTTCCTTGAACGATTGGCGTGTCAAATACTTCCCAAGTTTTTCCTTTGTCGCCCGTGTGCATTACCCGGGATTTTCTTCCGCCGGTGGCTACCCAAGCATTGTCGCCAAAAATAGCGATGTTGCTATTGCTGGCCGCAAAAGCTGCTTCGCCTCTTTCCACTTTCGGCAAATTATCGCACGGCAGTTTTTCCCAAGTGTTCCCGCCGTCGCGAGTGATGATTATTGACATACAATCTTCCACGGGGTCGCCAATGGCAATGCCTTCGTTTTCGTTCCAAAATTTCATGGAATCGTAAAAAACATTTTTTCCTTTTTCGGTGTAAACTTCTTCAATATTGGTAGCTTCGGTACCGTTAAAGCCAATTTTGTACAGCACTGCCGGATTGGAGATACTCAAAACAAACACCGCTTCCTTAGTGGCGGCGATGGAACGAAAATGCAGCAACGAATCGCCGTATTTTATGATAGCGAGCTTTGGCGTATCGCCGTCAATCAATCCTACCTTTCCTTTGTCCGCGGCAAACCAAACCCTGTTTTCATCCAACGGTTGGATGGCACGAATGCTCAGGCTATCAATAAATACGGGCGTAATTTCAACGGAATTGATTTCAATTTCAGTTTTCTTTTCACAGGAAAAAAGAAAAAGGACGATAAACGTGGCAATGGCAAGACGCATAGATTCAATTTTTGGCAAAAGTAGTGATTCTAAAATTTCAAATGGGTTTTTGGGTTGTTGGGTTATTGGGTTATTGAGTTACTGAGTTACTGAGTTACTGAGTTACTGAGTTACTTAAAGGTTATTTCGATTTCGATTTCGATTTCGTATTTCGTATTTCGTATTTCGTATTTCGTATTTCAAAAATCTAAGTTTAAAAAGATACCTTTGCAATCGCAAAAGATTTCAAAATAAATTGAAGTCAAAAAAGGTAACCACGAATACACGAATAACTATAAAAAACATTCGGAAATCCGTGGCAGAAAAAAAATACAAATGAAACTACACCGAAACCTCGTATTCGCCACCATAGATTCCCTTCACTTGATTTTTAACGAAAACAAGCAAGCGGACAAGGTGCTAAAAAATACCTTAAAGCGCGACAAGCGTTGGGGCGCCCGCGATCGTGCCTTTATAGCCGAAACCACCTACGACATTGTGCGCTGGAAACGGCTCTATGCCGAGATTGCCGAAGTGCGCGAACCCTTTGACCGTCCCAATCTTTTCAGGTTGTTCACGGTTTGGGCCACACTGAACGGAATTGCCATCCCAGAATGGAAACAGTTTGAGGACACCCCAACCCGCCGCATAAAAGGAAAATTTGACGAACTCTCAAAAATCAGGAAATACCGCGAATCCATCCCCGATTGGTTGGATGAATTGGGACAAAAGGAACTGGGCAAAAAGTGGGACAAGGAAATTGCCGCGCTAAACCAACAGGCCGACGTGGTGCTACGAGTGAATACCTTAAAAACCACGGTTGAAAACCTGCAAAATGAATTGGCCGACCTTGAAATAGAAACCGAAATTTTGAGCGGTTATCCCGATGCGTTGAAGCTGAAGGAGCGCGCAAACGTGTTCACAACCGATGCCTTTAAGAATGGGCTGTTTGAAGTGCAGGATGCGTCTTCACAGAAAGTTGCGGAAATTCTCGACCCAAAACCCGGAATGCGCGTAATAGATGCGTGTGCCGGAGCGGGCGGAAAAAGCCTTCACATTGCCACGATGATGGAGAACAAAGGCCAATTGATTGCCATGGACATTTATGAAAACAAGTTGAACGAACTGAAACGCCGCGCTCGCCGAAACGATATTTTCAATATTGAAACCCGCGTCATCGACTCCACGAAAGTGATAAAAAAGCTGATCGATAAAGCAGATAAGGTGTTGATCGATGCTCCTTGCTCCGGTCTGGGCGTTTTAAGAAGAAATCCGGATGCCAAGTGGAAATTGCAGCCTGAGTTTTTGGACAATATTCGCGCCACACAAAAAGAATTGCTGGACAGCTACTCCCGAATGGTAAAACCGGGAGGGCAATTGGTCTATGCCACATGCTCTATACTTCCTTCGGAAAACGAATTGCAGGTAAAGGATTTCTTGGCCCGTGAAGCCGGAAAAGATTTCACACTGTTAAATGAGGAAAAAATAATGCCCAGCAAAAGCGGATTTGATGGATTTTATATTTCTTTGCTGCAAAAAAAGAATCAATAATAGTGATTGAATACAAATTTAGATTTATGAAGAAATTATTTACCCTACTTTTTATAATCGGTTTACAGACCGTTTTTGCCCAACAGCCCTATTATAATGATGTGGATCTTACCTTGACCGGCCAAGATCTATATTTCGCCTTGCAACAAAAAATTGAAAATGCCAGTACAACCTTCAATTATGGTCATACACGGGATACGATGAAAATTACCGACGAAGATCCCGATAACAACAATAATGTCTTGCTGATCTACGGCTATGATGACACGGGAAGTTGCACCACAGACCGAAGCCGTAATAAAAACGCTTTTGGTGGCGGAAACTGTGAATACAACCGCGAACACACTTTTGCCAGATCCAATGCCAATCCATCGATGGGAAATGTGGATAACGGAACCACCGGCATTGGCGCCGACCCACACAACCTGCGCCCCAGCGACCAGCAGATGAACAACAATCGCGGCAGTAAAAAGTTTGCAGCGGGCTCCGGCAATGCCGGTAACGTGGGCAGCGGTAACTGGTATCCCGGCGACGAATGGAAAGGCGACGTAGCGCGAATTATGATGTATATGTACACCCGCTATGGCGACCGTTGCAAACCGTCCTTAAACGGCGTAGGCCCAGTGCAGGGCAGTACAGACATGCTGCAAGTATATCTGCAATGGAATGCTGAAGATCCCGTAACCGATTTTGAAGACCAACGCAATCCTTATTTGGAACCTGTGTACGGCAACCGAAACCCATTTATTGACAACCCATATTTGGCAACCCTTATCTGGGGCGGCCCTGTGGCCGAAGACCGATGGGGCTTGGCTGGAACGGAAGACTTTATGGCAGAAAATATAAGCGTATACCCCAATCCCACTTCTGAAATTATTTGGGTAAGGGACAACACTTCGTTCCCCGTTGAAACCTATTCGGTTTATGATTTTTCGGGAAGAAGAATTCTTTTCAACACCTTCAATGCTTCCGAAAAAAAAGTGGATGTTTCAAGTCTCAATGGTGGAATTTATCTTTTGGAACTCGCTTCTGCGGAAAAGAGAATTACCAAAAAAATCGTGGTTCAATAAAGAAGTATAAGTATTCTGAAAGAGCGGGCAATTCCCGCTCTTTTTTATTTAAAATAGGTCCATTCCAAAAAATGTTCAAAATTGATGATTATGCCATCTTTTCGACAAATGGAATATCCTTGAAAAACATTACCTTTGCACCTTCAAAAATGAACTAATATTCAAAAGGATGATTCACTTTTTCGGAAACGTTGAAAATACTGTTTTTGCAGTCCAAGCCCACGGAACTATTTCAGAAGAAAACACTAAAAAGTTGGAGTGGCTTTTCGGCAACCAGCCTAAAATAAAGCAATCCGTCCTGCACCCAAACGCGACGGATTTTTTTATTGGCCCCCGTGCCGCCATGGTTACGCCGTGGAGTACCAATGCCGTGGAAATAACCCAAAATATGGGCATTGATGGCATCATCCGCATCGAGGAATTTCACAATAGTAAAGTTGAAAAGGAAATTTTTGACCCAATGCTTTCGCAAAAATATAAGCAGTTGGACCAAGATATTTTCGACATCCACATTAAGCCGGAAGGGATTCTGAAAATTGATAATATTTCGGAATACAACCAAAAAGAAGGGCTCGCACTGAATGCCGAAGAGGTTGAATATCTTGAAAATCTTTCCAAAAAACTAGGACGAAAACTTACCGACAGCGAAGTTTTCGGCTTTAGCCAAGTGAACAGCGAGCATTGCCGCCACAAAATCTTCAACGGAACTTTTGAAATAGACGGCAAGGAAATGCCCTCTTCCCTTTTCAAATTAATAAAAAAGACTTCAGCTGAAAACCCGAATGATATTGTTTCGGCATACAAGGATAACGTTGCTTTCGTAAAAGGCCCAAATGTGAAACAATGGGCACCAAAAAGTGGCGACAAGCCTGATTGGTACGAGGAAAAAGATTTTGAAAGTGTGATTTCCCTAAAAGCGGAAACCCACAATTTCCCAACAACAGTAGAGCCTTTTAACGGCGCGGCAACCGGAAGCGGTGGGGAAATCCGCGACCGTTTGGCTGGCGGTAAAGGTTCGTTGCCATTGGCGGGAACTGCGGTTTATATGACTTCCTATTCTCGATTAAATGAAGAGCGTCCCTGGGAAAAAAGTATGAAAGAACGCGATTGGCTCTACCAAACGCCGCTTGATATTTTGATAAAGGCCAGTAACGGAGCTTCAGATTTTGGAAATAAATTTGGACAACCCTTGATTGCAGGTTCTGTACTTACGTTTGAACACGAAGAGGATGCTCGCCGATTAGGCTTCGATAAAGTGATTATGCTGGCTGGCGGAATCGGTTACGGAAAGGCAAGCCAGGCCATTAAGGACAAACCGCAGGAAGGCGATAAGATTGTAGTCTTAGGCGGTGACAATTACCGTATCGGGATGGGCGGTGCCGCGGTTTCTTCAGCAGATACGGGGGAATTCCACAGCGGAATTGAACTGAACGCCATCCAGCGAAGCAATCCAGAAATGCAGAAACGCGCCGCAAACGCCATCCGCGCAATGGTTGAAAGTGATGAAAACCCAATCGTTTCCATTCACGATCACGGCGCTGGTGGGCACTTAAATTGCTTGAGCGAATTGGTGGAAGACACGGGCGGACGAATTGAATTGGACAAACTTCCCATTGGTGACCCTACCCTTTCCGCAAAGGAAATTATGGGCAACGAAAGCCAGGAACGCATGGGCTTGATTATTGGCGAAGAGAATATCCAAAAACTTCAAAAAGTGGCATACAGAGAGCGCTCACCCATGTATGAAGTAGGCCACGTTACCGGCGACAGACGCTTCTGTTTTGAAAATGAAAAAGGTGAAAAGCCAATGGATTTCGCTTTGGAAGAAATGTTCGGCAGCTCGCCTAAAACCATCATGAAAGACAAAACCGTAAACAGGAATTATAAAAATGCTGCTTACGAAGTTTCCCGTATAAAAGAATATTTGGAGCAAGTCCTCCAATTGGAAGCCGTGGCTTGTAAAGACTGGCTTACCAACAAAGTGGACCGTTGCGTTACGGGCCGTGTTGCAAAACAGCAAACCGCAGGGCCGTTACAACTTCCATTGAACAACTGCGGCGTAATGGCGCTGGATTTCCACGGAAAGGAAGGCGTTGCAACAAGTATCGGACATTCGCCATTAACGGCTTTAATTGACCCTGCTGCCGGTTCGCGCAATGCCATTACAGAATCGCTTACCAACATTGTTTGGGCACCGTTAAAGGACGGATTGAAAAGTGTGTCCCTTTCCGCGAACTGGATGTGGCCCTGCAATAACGAAGGCGAAGATGCAAGATTATATGAAGCCGTAAAAGCCGTTTCAGACTTTGCGATTGATTTGGGAATCAACGTTCCCACTGGAAAAGATTCGCTATCGATGAAGCAGAAATACAAGGATGGCGAAGTAATTTCTCCCGGAACCGTGATTATTTCTGCCGCGGGAAATTGCAACGATATTCAAAAGGTTGTGGAGCCTGTTCTGCAGAGAAACGGAGGTTCTATTTATTACATAAACATTTCGCAGGACGACTTTAAAATGGGCGGTTCCTCTTTTGGGCAGATTTTGAATGCCATAGGAAATGACGCACCAACCGTGAAAAGTGCGGAATATGTAAAAACCGTTTTCAACACGCTGCAGGAATTGATTCGCGATGAAAAAATCCTTGCCGGGCACGATGTGGCCTCGGGTGGATTGATTACCACTTTGCTGGAAATGTGCTTTGCGGATTTGAATTTGGGAGCAGATTTAAACCTTTCTACCTTAAGCAATGACGATATTGTAAAAGTTTTATTTTCTGAGAACTGTGGCGTCGTAATCCAAGCTTCAGAGGATGCTTCGGTTGAAAAATTGCTTTCAGAAAATAATATTCATTTCTCGAAAATTGGAAATGTTATAACCACGGAATCATTAAATATTCACTATCACCATACCCCATTGCGATTAAGCATTCAAGAATTTCGTGATATCTGGTATAAAACCTCATATTTGCTTGATAAAAACCAAAGTGGGGAAAGATTTGCCAAGGAGCGTTTTGATAATTACAAAAACCAACCGTTGAAATTCGAATTTCCAAAGAATTTTAATGGTAACCTCCCCTCCTTCGGAGGGGCCGGGGGAGGCCGACCGAAGGCCGCAGTTATCCGCGAAAAAGGCAGCAACAGTGAGCGGGAAATGGCGTATATGATGCACCTTGCAGGGTTTGATGTAAAGGATGTGCATATGACCGACCTGATTGAAGGCCGGGAGGATTTGGAAGACATAAAACTATTGGTGGCCGTTGGCGGTTTCAGCAATAGCGACGTTTTGGGAAGCGCCAAAGGTTGGGCGGGCTCGTTTTTGTACAACGAAAAAGCGAACACGGCCCTAAAGAATTTTTTTGCAAAAGACGATACACTTTCCCTGGGAGTTTGTAACGGTTGCCAGCTTTTTGTGGAGCTCGGCCTTTTAAATCCCGAAGATGATGAAAAGCCGAAAATGCTCCATAACGATACCGGCAAGTTTGAATGTGTGTTTACTTCGGTGAAAATTCAGGAGAACAATTCCGTGATGCTATCTTCAATGGCGGGAAGTACTTTGGGAATCTGGTCTGCACACGGGGAAGGAAAATTCAGTTTTCCAAAGGCGGAAAGCCATTATAACATTGTGGCAAAATACAGCTACGATGCATTGCCCGCAAACCCCAATGGCAGCGATTTCAACACCGCAATGTTAACTGATAAAACCGGAAGGCATTTGGTAATGATGCCACATTTGGAACGCTCTACCTTTCCGTGGAATTGGGCGTATTATCCAAAGGATAGAAAGGATGATAAGGTTTCGCCTTGGGTGCAGGCGCTTGTGAATGCCCGGGAGTGGATTGAGAAGAAGTAATAAACCTTTTTTCTTTATTTAAAAATTTCATCCAAAAGAAGTATATTTAAGGAATGGCAGATTTTGTCATTCCTTTTTTGTTTCAAAAGAGAAACTGAAATAATTTTGCTATTTTCACTTCCTTAATAATTCTATCATGAAAGACCCAAAAAGACTCTTCGACTTTCCATATTATCAGCTCGAACAATATCCGCAAAAAAAAGCGCTTGTAACAAAATACAACGGCAAATGGGTAGCAATCTCTACCCAAGAATATATTGATAGGGCCAACGCTTTAAGCCGTGGCCTGCTACGTATGGGCGTAAAGACCAACGATAAGATTGCCGTTATCTCCATGACCAACCGCACGGAGTGGAACATCTGCGATATTGGTATTATGCAGACAGGCGCACAAGGCGTACCTATTTATCCCACGATTTCTGAGGATGAGTATGAGTATGTTTTAAACCATAGTGAAGCCATATACTGTTTCGCCTCCTGTAAGGAAGTTTATGAGAAGGTGCAGCAAATACGGAATAACGTCCCCTCGCTCAAGGAAGTTTACACATTTGATGAAATTGAAGGAGCCAAAAACTGGCAGGAAATTTTAGAAGAGGGCAAGGACCAAAGCAATCAGGATGAAGTGGAAAAACGAATGGAATCCATTTCAGAAGACGATTTGGCTACCCTTATCTACACGTCCGGAACTACGGGAAAACCCAAGGGAGTTATGCTTTCGCATAAAAACATAGCTTCAAATGCCAAATTTAGTGCAGAACGGCTGCCTATAGATTTGGGAAAATCTACAGCGCTCAGTTTCCTTCCTGTATGCCACATTTATGAGCGCATGCTACAATATATGTATCAATACTGCGGGGTGGAAATCCATTTTGCCGAATCGCTGGAAACCATCAGCGACAATTTAAAGGAAGTTAAGCCTGAAGTAATGAGCGCGGTACCGCGATTGCTTGAAAAAGTTTACGATAAAATTTATGCAAAGGGAGCAGAACTTACGGGAATAAAAAAGAATCTATTTTTTTGGGCCATTGAGCTAGGGCTGGAATATGAGCCTTACGGGCAAAATGGCTGGTGGTATGAAACAAAACTGAAACTTGCCCGCAAATTGATCTTCAGTAAATGGCAGGAAGCCCTAGGCGGAAATTTAAAAGCCATTGCCTCCGGCAGCGCGGCCTTACAACCACGCTTGGCACGCGTATTTAATGCCGCGGAAATTCCGGTAATGGAAGGGTACGGATTAACCGAAACGTCTCCGGTAGTTTCAGTGAATGATATGCGCGACCACGGGTTTAAAATTGGCACCGTAGGAAAACCGTTGAGGGAAACTGAGGTAAAAATAGCTGAAGATGGCGAAATTTTAGTAAAAGGGCCACAAGTGATGTGCGGTTACTATAAAAACCAGGAACAGACCGATGAAGTCTTAAAAAATGGATATTTCCACACAGGTGATATTGGGGAAATTGACAGCGACGGCTTTTTAAAAATTACGGACCGTAAAAAGGAAATGTTCAAGACCAGTGGCGGAAAATATGTGGCTCCGCAGCTTATTGAGAATGCCATGAAGCAATCGCGCTTTATCGATCAGATAATGGTCGTGGGCGAAGGTGAAAAAATGCCGGCGGCACTAATCCAGCCCGATTTTGAATTTATCAAGGAATGGGGAAGCAAAAAAGGAAGAAGCATTCCTTCCAACCCGGAAGAAATGATAAAAAATCAGGCCGTGATTGACAGAATTCAAAAAGAAGTGGATTTCTACAACGAACGGTTTGGAAAGTGGGAAAAAGTGAAAAAGTTTGAATTGACCCCAGATGTTTGGAGTATCGAAGGCGGACAGCTAACTCCTACTATGAAAATGAAACGGAAAGTTATTAAAGAGCAGTATAAGGATTTATACAATCAAATTTATGAACATAATAATTAATAAAATTGTTTTTATATTCTGAAAAAAATTGAAAAAAAAGTTATTCTAGTTCAGAATTATCTGCTGGAATTTATTTTATAAAAATAACTTCTGAAAAGTCTTCAGTTATTAAACAGCTTATAAAAAAATTTAACAAATGAACTGGCTCCTTATTATCGGTGATGGGATTAGTATGATAAGGTTTAGAGAAAAAGTTGATAATAAACTATACGTTTTTGGAATATTCAGACAAATATTATGAAATTACTATTTTTAAACACTTGTAAGGTTAAACTTTGTTTAATTCTGTTATTTATTACATCAACATCGATAAATGCACAGTCATGTTTGCCGGAAGGTATAATTTTCTATGACCAAGCATCTATCGATGAATTTTCTACAAACTATCCAAATTGCACAATTATAGAAGGTAACGTATCCATTCAAGGATCCGTAAGTAACTTAAACGGGATTTCACAAATTGAAGAAATTCATGGATCTGTTGAAATTGGTCAGGCACATAATTTATTCGATCTCTCAGGACTTGATAATTTAATCTTGATTGAGGGTGGTCTTTATATTTTTGAGAATAATAATCTTACAAATTTAAATGGTTTGGATAACCTTATTTCCACAGAGACTTTACACATAACTGCCAATATTAATCTTGAAGATATTTCAGCTCTTAATATTATGGAAATTGATAATGCCATTGCAATAACCAATAATGATAAATTAAATACTTTAAATGGCCTAAATAATATTCTAAGTTTAAGTTACTTACTTATTGATGGCAACGATGTCTTGTTAGATTTAAGTGGGCTGGATAATCTAACAACAGTTAACATGAACATTGACATCTTAAGAAATGATTCATTGTTAAATCTCAGTGGCCTAGATGCTTTAACCCATACTGGCTACCTTATTATTTCAGATAATGAATCTCTACAAAGTTTAAATGGGCTTGAAGCGCTTACTACAACAAATGGAGATATTTATATTCAATTAAATAATCAACTTAATGATATTAGCAACCTATCCTCCCTTAATACAGTTAATGGAAGTTTTAATATAATTCAAAATAACCACCTTTCATCTTTAAATGGACTTGAAGGGTTGACGTCAATTAATGGAAACTTGGGAATTGGAAATAATTTTCAACTTTCAAGTATTGAAGGCATTAAAAATATTGATGCTGAAACAATAACAAATCTTTATATAACGCAAAATACTAATTTATCAGAATGTGTAGTTCAAAGTGTCTGTGACTTTTTAAATATAAACCCTGCAAATACAGAAATAATTCTGAATGCTGCAGGTTGTGAAAATAGACAAGAAATAGAAAACGCCTGTGCATTAGGCACGGATGAATATAGACTCTCAGAAATTAAAATCTTCCCAAACCCAACCAACGGCACTTTTGAAATCTCAGGTTTAGAAAGTGGCACTGTAAGAATTATTGACAGCCAAGGCAGAACCATAAAACAGATGGATTTGGAGGAAAATAGTTATTCTATTTCAGACTTAACTGCTGGAATTTATTTCATAAAAATAACTTCTGAAAAATATTCGGTTATTAAACAGCTTATAAAAACATAAAATGTGAATTGGCTCCTACTGATAATAGCCGGTCTTTTTGAAGTTGCATTTGCGGCTTGTCTCGGAAAAGTAAAGGAGACCTCAGGCCTGGATTCAAAACTATGGTTCGTGGGTTTTTTAATATGCCTTTCCATTAGTATGATCCTGCTTATAAAAGCTACAAAAACGCTTCCCATAGGCACGGCCTATGCGGTGTGGACGGGCATTGGTGCCGTGGGCACGGTTCTGGTAGGTATTTTCTACTTCAATGAGCCCGCTACATTTTGGCGCGTGTTCTTTCTCTCCACTTTAATAATCTCGATAGTCGGCCTAAAATTTGTAACCCATTAAAGTTCCGTTAAACTGACCTTTTGCTCCTGCCCTATTTCATATCTTTAAAAGAAAACCTCTCTTTTAAAAATGAAAACTATTTGGACCATAGGCCATTCCACCCGTACCCTTGAGGAGTTTTTAAAACTGTTGAATTCCTTCAATATTGAATTACTTGTGGATGTGCGCCATTATCCCGGTTCCCGAAAATTTCCGCAGTACAATAAAGACAATTTGGAAACAACACTGCCCGACAACGGCATTGCATATACACATTTGGTAGATTTAGGCGGCCGCAGAAAACCAGAACCCAATTCCAAAAACAATGCCTGGCGGCTCGATTCCTTTAAAGGGTATGCAGATTATATGGAAACGGAACAGTTTCAGCATTCCTTAAAAATTCTAAAAGAGAACGCATCACAAAAACGGACTGCCATAATGTGTGCGGAAGCTGTTTGGTGGAGTTGCCACCGCTCGCTTATAGCGGATATCTTAAAAGTAGAGGGTTGGACCGTTATGCACATTATGGCGGAAAATAAAGCCACGGAACACCCCTATACCGCTCCCGCAAAAATAGTGGACGGAGAGTTGGATTATTCCAAAGAGACGTAAGACGGTAAGACGTAAGATACAGGACCTAAGACGACAAGACGTAGGACGTAAGACCATAAACTACTGTTCGTGCTGTAATTTTTAATAATTGATAGCTATGATTCACATAAACCAACGTCTTACGTCATCCAGTCCTATGTCCTATGTCATTAAGTTCTAAGTCCAAAAAAACCACATAATATACTATGCGTGCATAATAAAATTTCGTATCTTTGGGATTCCACTTTTTTCAAATTCTTTTAATGAAGGAAAAAACTATAGATTACATCTTGCGGTCCACTTGGATGAACGTTACAAAAATGTATAATGAAGAAGCCGGAAAAAAAGGAAGTACGATGGCAACGGGTTTTGCACTTATAAGCATCGATCCCGAAGAGGGAACCCCTTCAACCGCGCTGGGCCCTAAAATGGGAATGGAAGCTACAAGCCTTTCCCGCACCTTGAAAACTATGGAAGAAAAAGGTTTGATAGAAAGAAGGCCCAACCCAGAGGACGGTCGCGGGGTGTTGATTCATTTAACCGAATTTGGAAAAGAGATGCGGGAGTTTTCCAAACAAGTGGTTTTGGGTTTTGACGAAGCCGTACAAAAAAACGTATCGGCAGAAGAATTGCAAACCTTTCGGAAAGTGGCAAACACGATTAACGAGTTGATCAATTCAAAGAAAATATATAATTCAGAGTAAGAGAAAATAACACTTCAGAATTAGGATTAGGAATTAGGAATTAGGAATTAGGAAAAATAGTTATTTCGAACTGACAAATAACTAATAACCAATAACTTTAAAAAAATATGTCAAAAAGAAGAATTAACAAAGTAGCGGTAATCGGCTCCGGGATTATGGGAAGCGGAATAGCTTGCCATTTTGCCAACATCGGCGTGGAAGTGCTTTTGCTGGACATAGTACCGCGCGAGCTTACGGACGAGGAAAAGAAAAAAGGCCTTACCCTTGAAGACAAGGCAGTCCGCAACCGAATTGTGAACAACGATTTGCAGAAAGCCATAAAAAGCAACCCCGCCCCACTCTATCACAAGGATTTTGCAAAGCGCATCTCCACGGGAAATTTGGAAGACGATATTTCAAAAGTAAAAACTGCCGATTGGATAATCGAAGTAGTCGTGGAGCGTCTCGACATTAAAAAACAAGTCTTTGAAAACCTGGCCAAGCACAGAAAAGAAGGCACGATTATCACCACAAACACCTCCGGGATTCCCATCCATTTGATGAGCGAGGGCCATAGTGAAGATTTTCAGAAACACTTCTGCGGCACGCACTTCTTCAATCCGCCGCGCTATCTTAAACTTTTTGAAATCATTCCCGGGCCAAAAACCGCGCCCGAGGTAATCGACTTTTTAAGGGAATACGGCGAAAAATTCCTCGGAAAGACTTCCGTAGTCGCAAAAGATACGCCCGCATTTATAGGAAACAGAATCGGAATCTTCGGCATCCAAAGCCTTTTCCACCAAGTAAAGGAAATGGGCCTGACTGTTGAAGAAGTAGATAAACTTACCGGCCCGGTAATCGGCCGCCCAAAATCCGCAACCTTTAGGACCGTTGACGTTGTTGGTCTGGACACCTTGGTACACGTGGCCAACGGAATTTACGAAAACGTGCCCGAGGACGAAGAGCACGAAACCTTCAAGCTGCCCAAGTTCGTCAACACTATGATGGAAAACAAATGGTTGGGAAGCAAGAGCGGACAAGGTTTTTATAAAAAGGTGAAAAATGACGATGGAAGTAGTGAAATCCTTTCGCTCGACCTCGATTCCATGGAATACCGAAAAAGCAAAAAAGCATCTTTCGGTACTTTGGAAAAGACCAAATCGGTCAATGTGGTAGCAGACCGTTTCCCGATTCTTATTGAAGGCGATGACAAAGCAGGCGAATTTTACCGAAAGAATTTCGGAGCGATGTTCGCATACGTTTCCAAAAGAATACCCGAAATAACCGACGAACTTTACAAAATTGATGACGCCATGAAGGCCGGTTTTGGTTGGGAAAATGGTCCGTTCGAAATTTGGGATGCCGTTGGCGTGAAAAAAGGAATTGAATTAATAAAAGATCTGGGAAAAGAACCCGCCCCGTGGGTAAATGAAATGCTCGAAAACGGCGTGGACAGTTTCTACGAAGTACGCGAGGGCAACACCTATTATTACAGCATTCCTGACAAGACCCATAAAAAAATACCCGGACAGGATGCCTTTATCATTTTGGACAACATCCGAAAGACCAAGGAAGTTTGGAGCAACAAAGATGTGGTTGTCGAAGATTTGGGCGATGGCATTTTGAACGTAGAATTCCGAAGCAAGATGAACAGCATCGGTGGCGACGTACTTGCTGGCGTCAATAAAGCGATAGATTTAGCAGAAGCCAGTTTTGACGGCTTGGTGATTGCCAATAACGGTAAAAACTTCTCGGTAGGCGCAAACGTAGGGATGATCTTTATGATGGCCGTAGAGCAGGAATACGAAGAATTGAATGCTGCCGTAAAATATTTTCAGGACACCAGTATGCGCATTCGGTATTCCTCCATTCCCGTAATTGTAGCGCCCCACGGAATGACCTTGGGCGGCGGGTGTGAATTCACGCTTCACGCAGACCGCGTGGTGGCGGCGGCCGAAAGTTATATTGGATTGGTGGAATTCGGCGTGGGGGTAATTCCCGGCGGCGGCGGTTCCAAGGAAATGGCGATGCGTGCCAGCGATACTTTTATGAAGGACGATGTGGAGCTGAACAGGCTTCAGGAATATTTCCTGACCATCGGAATGGCAAAAGTTTCCACCTCGGCCTATGAAGCCTTCGATACCGGAATCCTGCAGAAAGGAAAGGATATTGTAATCGTAAACCAAGATCGCCAGATTGCCGCAGCCAAAGCCGTTGCACGTTTTATGGCCGATCAGGGTTATACCAAACCAATTAGGCGCACCGATGTAAAAGTACTCGGAAAGCAGGCCTTGGGAATGTTCCTAGTGGGAACCGACCAAATGGTAGCCGGAAACTACATCAGCGAACACGATAAGAAAATAGCCAACAAACTCGCTTATGTTATGGCGGGAGGCGATTTGAGCGATGCAAGCTTCGTAAGCGAGCAATATTTGCTTGACCTTGAAAGAGAAGCATTCCTAAGTTTAACAGGAGAACGGAAGACTTTGGAAAGACTTCAGCATATGATTCAGAAGGGGAAACCTTTGAGAAATTAGATGTGAGATTTTAGACGTGAGACTTGAGACGTTAGACGTTAGACGTTAGAGGAAAATTGAATAATTGAAATTTTAAAATTGTGTTTTAAGTAATCTATATACGATTCCTTTTTTAAATCAAAAATAACCTCAAATCTTTTGTCTAAAATCTTAAGTCTCAAATCTCAAGTCTAACATCTAAAATCTATAAATATGCACAACTTTCAAGAATTAAAAATTTGGCAAAAATCGATGGATATTACAGAACAGACATATCGACTTTCGGCCGAGTTTCCCAAAGAGGAAAAATATGGCTTAACAAGCCAGATAAGAAGAAGTGCTGTTTCAATTCCTTCAAATATTGCAGAAGGAGCAGGAAGAAATACAGATGGAGAGTTTAAAAACTTTTTGGTTATTGCAAGCGGTTCTTCAAACGAACTTTTTACCCAACTAATTTTATCCCATCGGCTAGAATTAGTTTCAGAAAACAAAGTAAAACCTATTTTAAATGAATTAATTGAGATACAGAAAATGAATTATGCCTTGATACTGAAATTTTCAAAGAAAATTTAAAAAGTCTAAAATCTCACGTCTAAAATCTAAAATCTATTATGAGAACAGCATATATAGTAAAAGCATACCGAACCGCAGTGGGCAAAGCGCCTCGCGGAGTTTTCCGTTTTAAAAGACCGGATGAACTGGCCGCGGAAACCATTAAATATATAATGAACGAATTGCCGCAACTCGACAAAAAACGAATTGATGACGTAATCGTGGGTAATGCCATGCCCGAAGCCGAGCAAGGCCTCAATATGGGTAGATTGATCTCGTTAATGGGGTTGGATATAGTGGACATTCCCGGAATGACGGTTAACCGTTATTGCGCTTCTGGCCTGGAAACCATTTCAATTGCTGCGGCCAAAATCCAAACGGGAATGGCAGATTGCATCATTGCAGGTGGTGCAGAAAGTATGAGTTACATCCCAATGGGTGGTTACAAACCTGTTCCAGATTATAAATTGGCAAAAGAAGGCCACGAAGATTATTACTGGAATATGGGATTGACTGCGGAAGCAGTTGCCAAAAAATACAAAGTTTCCCGTGAGGACCAAGATGAGTTTGCTTACACAAGTCAAATGCGCGCATTAAAAGCGCAGGATGAAAATCGTTTTCAGGATCAAATAGTTCCCATTGAAGTAGAGCACACTTTCGTAAACGATTCAGGCAAAAAAGTAACTGAAAAATACACAGTTAATAAAGACGAAGGCCCACGAAAAGGAACAAACATTGAAGCGCTTTCTAAACTTCGCCCCGTTTTTGCCCAAGGCGGAAGCGTTACCGCAGGTAATTCCTCACAAATGAGCGACGGTGCTGCTTTCGCAGTTATTATGAGCGAGGAAATGGTAAAGGAATTAAATCTTGAACCCATCGCCCGATTGGTAAGTTTTGCGGCAGTGGGTGTGGAACCAAGCATAATGGGGATAGGTCCAGTTTATGCCATTCCAAAGGCTTTAAAACAAGCTGGATTGAAGCAAGACCAAATGGAACTCATAGAATTAAACGAAGCTTTTGCCTCACAGTCGTTAGCAGTAATCCGCGAACTCGGATTGGATAAGGAACGAGTAAACGTAAACGGCGGTGCCATTGCTTTGGGCCACCCACTGGGCTGTACCGGCGCAAAACTCTCCGTCCAACTTTTTGATGAAATGCGCAAACGAAACCTCCAAGGAAAGTATGGAATGGTGACTATGTGCGTGGGGACTGGGCAAGGGGCTGCTGGGGTTTATGAATTCCTTAAATAGACATGAGACGGGAGATTTGAGACTATAGATAAGTAATTAAACAAATGCAAAAAGATGATTGGGATATCTCATGTCTCACATCTAATATCTAACATCTATAACACTTAAGTAGACATGAGACGGGAGATTTGAGACAATAGACAAGTAATTAAACAAATGCAAAAGGATGATTGGGATATCTCATGTCTCACATCTAATATCTAACATCTATAACAATATGGAAACTGAAACAAAAAATAACGAATTGCTTCGCGGCGGACAATTTCTTGTAAAGGAAACTAAAGCTGAAGACGTCTTTACCCCAGAAGATTTTTCCGAAGAGCAAAAAATGATGCGCGATTCCGTAAAGGAATTTGTAGATCGCGAAATATGGCCCAAAAAAGAAGAGTTTGAGCATAAAAATTATGCGCTCACCGAAGAGATTATGCGCAAAGCCGGCGAAATGGGCTTGCTTGGCGTAGCAGTTCCCGAAGAATATGGCGGGCTCGGAATGGGTTTTGTGACCACAATGCTTGTTTGCGATTACATTTCAGGCGCAACGGGCTCTGTGGCTACGGCCTTTGGCGCACATACGGGTATCGGTACGCTTCCTATTACACTTTATGGAACGGAGGAACAAAAGAAAAAATACGTTCCAAAACTCGCCACGGGCGAATGGTTTGGCGCTTATGCCCTAACAGAACCGGGTGCGGGAAGTGATGCCAATAGTGGTAAAACCAAAGCAGTACTTTCCGAAGACGGAAAATATTACAAAATCAGCGGGCAGAAAATGTGGATCTCAAATTCAGGTTTTTGTCATACCATGATTGTTTTTGCACGAATTGAAGATGATAAATACATAACAGGCTTTATTGTTGAAAATGATCCCGAAAACGGAATCTCAATGGGCGAGGAAGAAAAGAAACTCGGAATCCACTCCTCCTCTACCCGTCAGGTTTTCTTCAGTGATACAAAAGTTCCTGTTGAAAATATGTTGGGCGAACGCGGTGAAGGGTTTAAAATTGCAATGAACGCCCTGAACGTAGGGAGAATAAAACTTGCCGCGGCTAGTCTTGACGCACAACGCCGTGTAATAGCAAATGCTGTTCAGTACGCAAATGAGCGAATTCAATTCAATGTGCCCATTTCATCTTTTGGGGCAATAAAACTGAAATTGGCCGAAATGGCAACCAGTGCGTATGTGGGTGAAAGTGCCAGTTACCGGGCCGGAAAGAATATTGAGGACCGAATCGCACTTCGCGTGAAAGCTGGCAACAGCCACCAAGAAGCTGAATTAAAAGGTGTAGAAGAATATGCCATTGAGTGTTCCATCCTGAAGGTTGCAGTTTCCGAAGACATTCAAAACTGTAGCGATGAAGGTATCCAGATTTACGGCGGAATGGGCTACAGCGCAGATACCCCAATGGAATCTGCCTGGCGCGATGCCCGTATTGCCCGTATTTACGAAGGAACAAATGAAATCAACCGTATGCTGGCAGTGGGAATGTTGGTGAAAAAAGCAATGAAAGGTCACGTAGATCTTCTGAACCCCGCACAGGCAGTAGCCGCAGAATTAATGGGAATCCCTTCTTTTGAAACGCCCGATTTTTCGGAATTGCTTTCAGAGGAAAAAGCGATGATCGCCAAACTGAAAAAAGTATTCTTAATGGTTGCCGGAAGCGCCGTTCAAAAATACGGCACTGAACTGGAGGAACATCAGCAAACGCTAATGGCAGCGGCAGATATTTTGATTGAAATTTATATGGCTGAAAGCGCAATCCTACGTACTGAAAAGAACGCGAAACGCTTCGGTGAGGATTCGCAAAAGGAACAAATTGCGATGTCGCAATTGTACCTTTACCACGCCGTTGATATAATTACCGTGAAAGCTAAGGAAGCCATTCTTTCTTTTGTTGAAGGGGATGAACAACGGGCGATCCTGATGGGTCTTAAACGTTTTACGAAATATCAAAATATGCCAAACATTGGCGAATTGCGTAGAACAATTGCACATAAGGTTATTTCGGAAAACAATTATCCGTTTTAAATTAATTGATAAATTATTCTTAAAACCGCTTCAGAAATGAGGCGGTTTTATTTTTAGCAGTATTTTGGTTCGAAGTTTGCTATTTTTAAAAAAACAATTTATAATGAAGAAGCTCCTTTTCCTATCAATCATATTCACTACTTATCTCACTTTCGCACAAACCAATACTGAAGTGTATGTTTTTGATATTCGTCCAGCTTATGAAGGGCTGGAATTGTTAAATATCCAAAACATTTCAAACAACAAAGGTTACAACAACCAACCTTCTTTCATCGCTAATGAAACCCTTGTTTTTGCAGGAAACAATGAAGGTCAAACCGATATTGTAGAATATAGCCTGAATACCAAATCAAAAAAATGGTTCAATCAAAAAACCGATGGCGGCGAGTATTCTCCTCAAACATTTCCTACTATCAATGATGTTGCAGCCGTTCGACTTGACAAAAATGGTTTTCAAAGATTGTATAGGTATGATTCACAAACAGGAAAATCAACTGAATTAATCAAAGATTTACAAATAGCATATTTTGCTTTTTACAATGATGAAAAAATACTTGCAACAGTATTGGACAGCGACAAAATGAATTTGGTGTTAATAGATTTGCAATCAAAAAAAACAGACACATTGTTTTATAATGCAGGACGTTCCCTTCAAAAAGTCCCAAAAACCAATTCAATGAGTTATTCCTTGATAAACGAGGAAGGAAATCTGGACCTTTACCTCTTGGATATGAATTCCTATGAAAACTTTTTCGTAACCCAATTGCCCATTGGCATTCAGGATTATGTTTGGATAAACGATACTCAAATTTTAGTTGGAAGCGGAAACAAACTCTATATGTACGATACGTTAGGTGAGTCGGAATGGACACGAGTTGCCTCCCTTGAGGATTATGGCTTAAAGAATATTACCCGCATGGCCATCAGCCCAAATGGCAAGAAGCTCGCTATAGTGACTGAATCTAAATAGTTTCATTTTTACATTCTCAAAAAGTTTTAGTAGGTTCTTCGTTCTTTTTGGTATTTTTAAACAAAATTACTTTCCCAATGAAAAGTTTTGTTTCCTTCATTATAGTTTGTTTTACCTTTTCCTGTTTTTCACAGACCGATCAAAGAATTTACGACATAATAAACGCTGTTTCTTCTGAAAGGATTAAGGCAGATATCACCACGCTTGCAAATTTCGGCACTCGAAATACTTTTAGTGATACAATTAGCAACACTCGCGGAATTGGTGCAGCAAGACGATGGATTAAAGGTGAATTTGAAGCTATTTCAAAAGATTGCAACAATTGCCTTGATGTCTTCTATCAAAAAGACTTTGTAAAAGCCGAAGGCAACGACCGCATTCCCCAAGATACTTGGATTGTAAACGTGGCTGCTGTTCAAAAAGGAACAAAATACCCCAACCGTTACATCATTATGAGTGGCGATATTGACTCCCGAAACAGCGACGGCAGCGATTTCACAAAAGATGCGCCCGGCGCCAACGACAACGCCAGCGGTATGGCCGGAGCTATTGAAGCCGCACGTGTTCTTTCAAAACACAAGTTTGAAAGCAGTATTGTTTATTTAGGATTGAGCGGCGAAGAACAGGGGCTTTTCGGCGGAAAAGGCTTTGCAGAGTATGCAAAAGCACAAGGTTGGGAAATAATCGGCGTTTTAAATAACGATATGATCGGCAATATTGAAGGTGTAAATGGTGTAATCAGCAATCGCGATTTTAGGGTTTTCAGCGAGCCCGTTCCTCCCACCGAAACAGAACGCGAGCGACAAATGCGGCGCTTTTACGGTGGCGAGGTAGATGGTATTTCGCGCCAACTTGCCCGTTACGTTTTTAAGACTACGCAGACATATATGCCGGAAATGAACCCAATGATGATTTATAGATTGGACCGTTTTGGTCGCGGCGGCCACCATCGTCCCTTTAACGATTTAGGCTGGGCCGGAATCCGTATTATGGAAGCCCACGAAAATTACAATCAGCAGCACCAAGACATCCGCACTGAAAACGGAATAGAATACGGCGATAAACTGAAATTTGTAAACTTCGATTACGCCGCCAAGCTCACAGCCGTGAACGCCATAAATCTGGCCAGTCTTGCGTGGGCGCCCCCTGCGCCAACAAACGTTGCCATTGGCGGCATTGTAGAGCCTTCCGCAAAGCTGAAATGGGATAAGGTAGATGGCGCAGTGGGTTATAAAATTTATTGGCGCGATACCACAAGTCCAACTTGGGACCACAGCCGATACGTAGGCGATGTTTCAGAATTTACCTTGGAAGGTATTGTGATTGACAACTATTTTTTCGGAGTAGCTTCCGTTGGAAAATATGGTTTTGAAAGCGTTGTTGTGTTTCCAAATTCAGTATTTAGATAGAAATCTCAACAAGCAAATCTCAAATCACAAACCGTAAAAAGGATTGAAAAAGTTTATTTATGGAAAAACCTTATGATTTGTAACTTAGAACCTTTTTGTTTGCAAAATCAGCTCGGAATTTAATCTATTCGCTTCAAAAAAGTATAGCAAACATTGAGGATGGCAAGCAGTTAATCCGGTCTTCAGGATCAGTTGCTGCCAATTATATAGAATCCAATGAACATATAAGTGATAAAGATTTTGATTTTAGAATAAAAATATGCCGGAAGGAAGCAAAAGAATCGCTTCTTTGGTTAAAATTGTTACAAAATGAATTTAATAACCAACATTCTATTAAGTTGGTCGAATTAATAAATGAAGCGGATGAGTTAAAAAAGATTTTTTCCGCAATTGTAGAAAAAAGGAAATCAAGATAAAAACAGGGATATCGTTATTCGTGATTTGAGATTTGTGATTTGTGATTTGTGTCCCGATAGCTATCGGGATGTGATTTAATAAAATTATTATGTTTAAAAAATTATTATTTATTTCAATCTGTTTTCTAGGGGTTACTTCAGTTTTTCCCCAAAAGAAGTTCACCCGCGCCGATACACTCATAGGAAGCATCACCCCCGAGCGTGCTTGGTGGGATGTTACCCATTACCATTTAAAGGTAAAGGTGAATCCCTCCGAAAAAACCATTGAGGGCAGCAATACCATTTCCTATAAAGTTTTGGAGCCAAAGGAGGTTATGCAGATTGACCTGCAAGCACCGATGAAGATTGATAAAATACTCCAAGACGGAAAAGAGATTTTTTATACTTCCGAAGGAAATGCCCATTTTTTAAAACTTCAAAAAAAACAGAAAAAAGGGAAAGAAGAAAAAATAACGATTTATTTTTCTGGGAAACCTATAGAAGCCAAGCGCCCACCGTGGGACGGCGGTTTCACTTGGACCAAAGACAGCAATGGCAAGCCTTTTATTGCAACGAGCAACCAAGGAATCGGCTCCAGCGTTTGGTGGCCGTTGAAGGACCATCCTTCCGAAGAGCCCGATAATGGGGTTACCATTTCGGTAACAACTCCAAAGGATTTGATGGACGTTAGCAACGGAAGGTTGATTAAAATAATAGAAACCGATACCACAAAAACCTGGGTATGGCAAGTGGTAAACCCCATAAACGCTTATGGCGTGGACATCAACATTGGCGATTATGTACATTGGGGCGAAAAGTACAAAGGCGAAAAAGGAATGCTCGATATGGATTATTATGTGCTTCGCGAAAATGAGGCGAAGGCGAAAGAGCAATTCAAACAGGCGCCGATGATGATGGAAGCTTTTGAGCACTGGTTTGGCCCTTATCCCTTTTACGAAGACGGCTACAAGCTGGTGGAAGCCCCATATTTGGGAATGGAGCACCAAAGCAGCGTGACTTACGGCAACAATTTTGAAAATGGCTATTTGGGTCGCGACCTCTCCGGCACGGGCTGGGGCCTGAAGTTCGATTTTATAATCATCCACGAAAGCGGGCACGAATGGTTTGCGAACAACATCACCAATAAGGATGTGGCCGATATGTGGATCCACGAAGGATTTACGGCCTATTCAGAAAATTTGTACCTGGATTATTTCTTCGGAAAAAAAGCTTCCTCGGAGTATGTGCTTGGTACCCGAAATAATATTTCAAACGATCGCCCGATCATCGGGGTTTACAATGTTGACAATTCCGGCAGCGGCGATATGTACTACAAAGGCGCAAACATTTTGCATACCGTAAGGCAACTTATTGAAAATGACGAAAAATGGCGAAGTATCTTACGTGGTTTGAATAAACAGTTCTACCACCAAACCGTTACTACCAGGCAAATCGAGGAATATATTTCAAAAGAAAGCGGTATTGATCTCACGGCATTTTGGAACCAATATTTACGGACAACCAAAATTCCAAAAGTGGAATACAGTATTGAAAGAAACGATTTAAAATTTCGGTACGTCAACACAGTTGAAAATTTCGACATGCCCGTAATAGCGATAGTCAACGGCAAAGAGGAATGGATTTTTCCCACTTCGGAATGGAAAACGAAAACATTTGCGCAACCCATTGAAACCTTTCAAATCAAAAAAGATTTTTATGTAAATTCTGAAAATCTTGAATAACAATTTTTACACCCTTTAATTCAAAAAAATGAAAATATTCTCCACGCTCCTGTTATGTGCATTCACGTTAACGCTTACTGCACAGAAAAAAAATAAAAAAGACAAGGAAAAGGAAGACCCAAAATGGGAAGTTGCAAATCCCGGAAAGGATTTCAACTATAAAACCCATTCCTTTACTACAGATGAAGGCACTTGGATGAACCTTGATGTAAGTCCCGATGGCAAAACCATTGTTTTTGATATGCTTGGCGATATTTATACCCTGGCCATTTCGGGAGGAACGGCCAAAGCAATCAGAACGGGCATTCCTTTTGAAATCCAACCTAGATTCAGCCCCGACGGCACAAAAATTTCGTTTACCAGCGATGCAGGCGGCGGCGATAATATTTGGGTCATGAATGCCGATGGAAGCGATGCAAAACAAGTTACCAAGGAAGATTTCCGCCTGTTGAACAATGCCGTGTGGAGTGCGGACAGTAATTATTTAATTGCGCGAAAACATTTCACCTCGGGCAGAAGTCTGGGCGCAGGCGAAATGTGGCAGTACCACAAATCGGGCGGGACGGGTTTACAGCTCACAAAACGAAAAAACGACCAGCAGGACGTAAACGAACCTTTTGTTTCCCCCGACGGAAAATATCTTTATTACAGTGAGGATATGTATCCGGGCGGCTATTTTCAATACAACAAAGACCCAAACGACCAAATTTATGTGATAAAACGTTACGAGTTTGAAACCGGAAAAACCGAAACCATAACAGGCGGACCGGGCGGTGCTGCAAGGCCAACAGTTTCACACGATGGAAAGAAATTAGCTTTTGTTAAAAGGGTCCGCACCAAAAGCGTTCTTTATATCCACGATTTGGAAACTGGCCAAGAATGGCCCATTTACGATAAACTGAACAAAGACCAACAGGAAGCTTGGGCACTTTTTGGTGTTTATCCAAATTTTAGTTGGATGCCAAACAACAAAGAAATCGTTTTTTGGAGTGGTGGAAAAATCAACAAAATTGATGTGAATTCCCTGGCAGTGAACAATATCCCCTTTACGGCAAACGTAAAGATAGATTTGGCTGAAACGGTACATTTCAACAATAAAATTGAGACCGAAACTTTCACGCCGAAAATGATTCGCCACGCCGTTACCTCGCCAAATGAGGGATATATCGTCTTCAGCGCCTTGGGACATTTATATAAGAAATCCTTGCCCAATGGCGAACCGCAACGATTGACGAACAGTACTGATTTTGAATTTGAGCCTGCCTTCTCCCCCAACGGTTCCGAAATAGTATATGTTACTTGGAACGATTTGGAAAAAGGTGCTATCCGTAAAATTGCCGCAAATGGCGGAACTTCCGTAAAACTTACCTCTGAAAAAGGTATTTACAGAACCCCTTCCTACTCGCAAAATGGCGCATTTATTACCTTCAAAAAAGAAAAAGGAAACACCGACCAAGGTTTTACTTTTACGAAAAACGATGGCATTTATGTGATGAACTCCGATGGAAGCAATGAAAAATTTGTGGTCGATAAAGGAGAATACCCTATGTTCAGCAAAGATGGAAAACGGATTTTTCTGCAGACCGGCGGAACCTATTTTGGAGATATTGAGAAAAAACTCATCAGTGTTAACCTTTCGGGAAATGATGAGAAAACCCACGTTACTTCAAAATATGCAAATAGATTAATCCCCAGCCCCGATAACGAATGGATCGCTTTTACAAATCTTCATAAGTTGTTTGTGGCACCTATGGTACTGAACGGACAGACTGTTGACTTGGATGACAAAACCAAGGCCCTGCCCGTTTCGCAACTTGCCAAGGATGCTGGTATAAACATTCATTGGTCGCCGAACAGCCAAAAAGTGATGTGGACTTTGGGCGATGAATATTTCAGTAACGAATTGAAGAATAGGTTTACGTTTTTAAATGACTCTCTGGAAGAAGTGCCGGAATTGACTTTAACCGGAACAAAAATCGGACTGCAAGCCTCGGTGGATAAACCCAGGGGAAGGATTGCCTTCACCAATGCCCGAATTATTACGATGGAAAACGATGAAGTTATTGAAAATGGAACTATCGTAATTAACGGAAATAAAATAGAATCCATTGGCGCAACCGATAGAGTTTCCGTTCCCTCTGGCACAAAAGTTTACTCTTCAGAAGGAAAAACCATCATGCCCGGCATGGTTGATGCGCATGCCCACGTGGGCGCTTTCCGCTATGGTTTGCCCACGCAGCAATATTGGCCTTTTATGGCAAATTTGGCTTTCGGAGTAACCACTTCGCACGATCCTTCGGCAAATACAGAAACGGTATTTACCCTTTCTGAACTTCAAAAAAGCGGACAATTGGTGGGGCCTCGGTTGTTTTCAACAGGCTTCATTCTCTATGGCGCCGATGGCGATTTTAAGGCAGTTATCAACAGCTTGGAAGATGCCCGCAGCAGTATTCGCCGTACCAAAGCCTTTGGGGCAAAAAGCGTAAAAAGCTATAACCAGCCCCGCCGCGACCAGCGTCAACAAGTATTGCAGGCAGCCCGCGAGATGGGTATAAATGTGGTGCCAGAAGGTGGTTCCACTTTTTATCACAATATAACTCAGGTTATTGATGGCCACACAGGGGTTGAGCATAACATTCCGGTGGCGCCCGTTTATAAGGATATTCTTGAAATTTGGGGCAAGAGCGGTTCCGGCTACACGCCAACCCTGATTGTAAATTACGGCGGAATGAACGGTGAGTTCTACTATTACGAGCGCGACAATGTTTGGGAAAATGAAAAATTGTTAACCTTTATGCCACGTAGCATAGTGGACAGCCGATCGCGCCACAGAATTAAATCACCCCAAGACGAATATGAAAATGGCCACATTTTGGTTTCCGAAACTGCAAAAAATTTGAGTGATGCAGGTGTAAAAGTGAATATGGGAGCGCACGGACAATTGCAGGGTCTCGGCGCACATTGGGAAACTTGGATGCTACAACAAGGTGGGATGACCAATTTGGAAGCCTTGAAAGCGGCTACGATTAATTCAGCTGAATATATAGGGGCTGGGGAAGATATTGGTTCACTAAAAGTTGGAAAACTCGCCGATTTAATTGTAATGGACAAAAACCCCTTGGAAAATATCGAAAACACCGAATCCATAAAAATGGTAATGGTAAACGGTAGATTATACGATGCGGAAACCATGAATGAAATTGGGAACCACCCTAAAGAACGCCTTCCCTTTTTCTGGGAGATGGACAAATACAACCAAGCTTTCCCTTGGCTTCAAGAAACCCACGGGTTTATGGATGGTGGATGCAGTTGTCATTAATAAAAAAAGCCCCAAAACTGGGGCTTTTTAAAATTATTCAAAATACTGAATTACATTTTTGGCATCAATACTTTATCTATAACGTGTACCACGCCGTTTGATGCATCCATATCAGCACTTGTTACAGTGGCCATATTTCCTTTTGCATCCTTAATCATTACTTTTCCACCTTTTTCAGACAAAGTCAAAACTTCACCGTTAAGTGTAGTAACATCAAGTTTGTTATTGGCTTCCTTAATTTTAGCCAAAACATCAGCGGCATTCATTTTTCCTTGTAATACGTGATACTTCAATAAACCTTGAAGTTGCTCCTTATTTTCAGGCTTCATTAGGTTATCCAAAGTTGCTTTTGGAACTTTGTTAAAAGCTTCGTTGGTAGGAGCAAATACAGTATATTCACCTTCAGATTTTAAAGTCTGTGCCAAATCTGCTGCTTGAAGTGCGCTAACCAAAGTTGACAAATCTGAATTGCCCATTGCTTTTGCAGCAATTGAGTTAGCTTCCATCTCGGCCATTCTCGCTTGGTTATCTGCCTCAACTTTCATCAAGGAATCTTTTTCACGCTCCATGCGCATTTGTTCTGCTTGGGCTTGAGCCTCAGCTTCTTTCTTTTTAGAGTCTTCACAGCTTGCAAAAAGCATTGTAACCACTGCAAGAGACATAACGATTGTTCTTAGTTTCATAATAGTTTTTGTTGATTTAAAGTTTGCACCAAAGATATTTCAAGCGCAGGGAATTTTTTCACAATTCACATTAATCTTTAGTTAAATTTTTTGTAAATTTTTTAGGATAATCTCAACAGACCGTCCCTATTACTAAAGTTTTGCTAATAAGGAAATTGAAAGCCATAAAATAGTATCTTTAGGGAAATTAACTTTAAAATTCTTAATAATGATTAAATCGAAGTATCAAAGCGTTTTGGATTTAGGTGAAAAACTAAACATCCAAAACGGAGATGTAAAAGAGGAAAATGGCCAACTCAAATTATGGGGTACGGCTAAAAACCAATATGAAAAAAATCTTCTTTGGGACGAAATAAAACGTGTGGGCGGTGAAAACCCAACCGATATAATGGCGGATATAAAAGTTGCCGACACTTCAGCCTTTGCGCACCACACCGTAAAGAGTGGAGAATCATTAAGCAAAATTGCAAAACACTACTATGGCGATGCCAATAAGTACAACGCTATTTACGAAGCAAACAAAGGCAAGTTGAAATCTGCAGATCTTATTCATCCGGGTGATGAATTGGTGATTCCAAATATTTAATACTCGCTGAAAAACATAAAAACCGCCACTCCTTTAAGGAATGGCGGTTTTTTTATGATGAAACTTTCCAAATTTAAAGTCCGCTAATATAGCTTCCGTATAAATCCTTAAAGTGCAAACCATTACCGACACTGAATTTACTCAGTTTTTTATTTTCGGCCAATGCCCACAAAACCACTTCCTTTAAAAAATAACTATCTTTTTTTGGAGTATCGGGATGGTACTTCTCTATCAATTGTTGCAAGGGAATGATTCGGTCCAGTTCATTCTTATATTCCTCATCGGAATAGGAATCGAGCAATTCAAAATCATTCTCCTCAAAAAACCAGGCAACTATTTCGGCGTACGGATCTGGGTCACTTTCTTTCGTTAGCTTTTCTATTTTCGGAAATTTCTCTTTGAAAATAGTGTTCACGGCATCGGCAATCAAATGTTGTGCGACCTGCGAAACGCCTTCCTGTTCCCCTTCGTACACCAACTCAATCTTGCCAGTGATGGAGGGAATGATACCTACGAAATCGCCTAAACGTATGCTTGTTTTTTCTTCGCCATTGTGCAAGGCTCTTCTCTCAGCCGTGCTCAACAGATTTTCAAAAGCAGTAATACTCAAACGGGCGCTCACCCCACTTTTGGCATCGATAAAATGATTTTCGCGCGCCTCAAAACTTATCTGTTCCAAAATGTACTTTGCCAAATCGGGCACATAAATATTTTCCTTTGTCTTGATGGCCACTGCCGTTTCCTGTTCCGTTATGGTTCGGGCCGTTTCGATATCCTCGGGATAGTGGGTCAAAATTTGGGAGCCAATTCTATCCTTCAATGGGGTAACAATGCTCCCACGGTTTGTATAATCCTCGGGGTTTGCTGTGAAAACAAACTGAATATCCAACGGCAATCGCACAGCAAAGCCACGAATCTGAACATCGCCTTCCTGCAAAATATTAAAAAGTGCCACCTGAATTCGCGGCTGCAAGTCGGGCAATTCGTTGATTACAAAAATACAACGGTTGCTTCGCGGAATCATTCCAAAATGAATCACGCGGTCGTCAGCATAGGTCAACTTTAGGTTTGCAGCTTTAATAGGGTCCACATCGCCTATAATATCTGCCACGGTAACATCAGGCGTTGCAAGTTTTTCTGAAAAGCGGTCGTTCCGGTGCAACCAACCGATTGGCGTGTCATCACCTTTTTCGTGCATCAGGTTCTTCGCGTAACGCGAAATTGGGTTGTAAGGGTCGTCATTTATTTCGCTGCCTTCCACAATGGGAATGTATTCATCCAAAAGTCCGACCATTTGCCGTGCCAATCGAGTTTTTGCCTGCCCGCGAAGCCCCAACAGGTTTATGTTGTGTTTGGAAAGAATGGCGCGTTCCAGTTCTGGGATTACGGTTAGTTCATACCCGTGAATGCCAACAAATGGAGTTTCCTTCTTCATTATTTTTTGAAGCAAATTCCTTCGCAATTCTTCTTTGATTGATTTTGATTCGTACCCTGCTTTTTTAAGCTGTCCGAAGGTTTTTATTTTTTCTGTTTCCATAATTTTTCAATTGTATTTTTTAACCACAGAGGGCTCAATGTTTTTCACAAAGGTCACAAAGCAGCTACTGCCAACTGCTACTGAATACTGAGCACTTATTTTATCCGTTTTCTGCGATTCGTTTCATAATCACTAAAAATCATTTCTCCCAAACCTTTCAGGCCCGTGTAAAATGCCTTCCCTCGGTTCGCTGCCGTAAATTCCTCCACAAATTGCATTAAATACGGGTCTTCAGCAATCATAAAAGTGGTAATCGGGATATGGAGTTTCCGTGCCTGTGAGGCCATTGCGTAGCATTTGTTCACAATATAACTGTCCAGACCGTTGCTGTTTTTATAATACCTGCCGTCGGGAAGCCTTACGCAGCTTGGTTTTCCGTCGGTTATCATAAAAATCTGTTTGTTTGTGTTGCGTTTTCTTCGCAATAAATCCATCGCCAACTCCAGCCCAGCCACGGTGTTGGTATGATAAGGACCAACATTTAAATACGGCAAATCCTTGATTTGAATGGGCCAAGCGTCATTTCCGAAGACCAAAATATCCAAGGTATCTTTTGGGTAGCGCGTGGTTATAAATTCTGAAAGTGCCATCGCCACTTTTTTTGCCGGCGTAATTCTATCTTCGCCATAAAGAATCATACTGTGGCTGATATCAATCATCAAAACCGTGCTCATTTGGGTTTTGTACATGGTTTCCTCAACCACCAAATCGTTTTCGGAAAGGGTGAAATCGCCCAACCCGTGATTTATCTGCGCATTTTTGAAACTTTCGGTCATCGAGATTTGTTCCAAAGAATCGCCAAAACGATAATCCCGAAACTCGCCGGCCTGCTCATCTCCCCTGCCCGTTTGCTTGGTTCGGTGGTTTCCTGCGCCGCTTTTTCGGAGCTTTCCAAAGATTTGTTCCAAAGCTCGTTTCCGAAGAGCCCTCTCGGTTTTTTCGGTGATTGCCAAACCGTTTGAACCGTCAACCTTTATTTCTTCTCGCAGATATCCCTTCTTCTTCAAGTCTTCCACGAAATCATCCAAGGTATAATCGTCGGTTGTAAGATTGTATTCCTCATCCAATTGTTCTAACCAGTCCATAGCCTCGTCGAAATCGCCCGATGTGTGTGTTATCAGTTCCTGAAAAACATCGAAAAGTTTTTCAAATGGAGATTGGTCTTTGGGAGTGTGTTTCGTGAAGATAAATCCGCTCTTGGCTTCTCTTTTATTCATAATCTAAAATTATAACAATCCTTGTTTAGAAAAAAAGCCGAAACGTTAAACTAATAACAAAAAATAAAGCCCATTTGTGGCAAATGGGTTATAAATATTCATCAATAACGTCAATTGTATTTTCTTTAGTGTATAGTTAACAGTTCTTTATGGCAATCATAACCGGGTATAAATTATATTTAATGAAAGAATATTAATCAGCCTCTAAAACTTAAAATTATGGCAGAAATTAAAATTGAAAAGAAAAAACCTATTTGGCCCTGGATATTGGTTATCCTAATCATCTTAGCGGCCATTTATTTCTTTTGGGCTTACAGTGATGCCGATTATGATGAAAATGATGACGTTTTGGCCAACGACACTATAACCCAAATTGATGAGCGCGACACGTATAACGAGTTTGCGGATGACACTACAACGTTATATACTGGTACCTATGGAACCGTAGTTAAGGAAAAAGCTGTATCTAACTATTTTAAATACATAGATAATGAGCAAATGGGATTGGACCACCAATATACCAACGGCGCATTGATACATTTAATAACAGCCACTGAAGCGGAAGCCAGAAATCTAAACGTTGATATAAAAGCAAACCTCGATAAAGCTAGAGAACATGCGTTTCAGATAACGAACGATCCCGAATCGTTGAAGCACGCGGACAAGATTAGGGCTGCAGCCATGGAAATTTCTACGGCTATTGAAACTATCCAACAAGAAAAGTTTACAAGCCTTTCTGCGGAAGTAGAAGACCTAAAGGCCGCTGCAAAGAAAATTGATCCGCAAACCCCTACTCTTCAGCAAAAAGAGGACACCAAAAGTTTCTTTGAGAAAGCGGGTAGAGTTCTTCAGAAGTTCAATGAAATGGAAAACAATCAATAAAAACAGAAAAACTATGAAAAATAAAGAAAAACATTTATATAATCTTGACGAACTATCCGACTATAAAGTTGCCAGCGACGATCCCGATGTTCGCAACTGGGAAGTACGCGATCGCGATAATCGCGTGATCGGAAAGGTAGATAGTCTTTTAGTGAACAAAACTGCCAAAAGAGTAGTATATCTAGACATAGAAGTAGATGAAACCATTATTGACGCCAAGCACGACCCTTATGCAAAATCTGATGCTGATGTTCGGGAATTCGTTAATAAGGATGGGGAAAATCACGTAATCGTACCTATTGGTATGACCAGGTTGGATAATGACAACAAAATTGTTTTCGCCCACGGAATTGACCATCGTACCTTCGCTGAGACCAAGCGTTACCGCAAAGGAGATGAGCTGAATCGCGAATACGAGGTAATCGTTTTAGATTCCTATACGCGAAACACCACTCCGGCCGACGAAAAAACTTATCAGGAAGACGATTTTTACAATCGAGATGAGTTTGACCGAGACCGATATAAAAAGTGATAAATTCAAAATTTTAAAATTTTGATTGGAACGCCTAAGCCATAAGCTTGGGCGTTTTGCTTTTATCTAAATCGTTATAATAGACGAGAAATTTTCTCTAATAAATATAATGCGAAATATGACCGATCAATTTCTTCAGCAAAATTCAGTAGCTTTGTTTTGTAAATCAACAATATAACTTCCAAATCACATCTTTATGAAAAATTTCAGTTTAATTTTTTCGGCGATCCTTCTCTTTGTTGCTTGCAAAAACAACAAAAATGAGGAAACTAAAGAAATTGCCGAGGTAAAAACTTATTCCATAGAGCAATTTATGGGTAATGAAAACGCTTTTGCAAATGGTTTTTCGCCAGATAAATCCAAAGTCTTGATAACCAGCAATCGTTCCGGGGTATTCAATATGTATTCCGTACCTACGGAAGGCGGCGATTTTATGCCGATTACCCAATCTGATAGCGCTTCGGTGTATGGTATTTCCTATTTTCCGAATGACGATAGGATTCTCTTCCGAATGGACGGCAACGGCGATGAAATTTTTAAAATCTTCGTGAAGGATAGCACCGGCACCCAAAGACTCACGCCCGAGCAAAACGTGAGGGCGCTCTTCCAGGGCTGGGCTAAGGATGGCAAAAGCTTTTATTACAATAGCAACGAGCGCAACCCACAAATGATGGACGTTTATGAAATGGACATTGCCACCTTTAAACCCAAACTTCTTCTTAAAAATGACGACGCCATGGATTTCGGTGGAATTTCAGCGGATAAAAATTATATGTTGCTCTCCAAAGCTGTAAATACCAACGATAGTGATTTATTTCTGCTGAATCTTAAAACAAATCAAAAGACCAAGATTAACGAAACATTGAGCAAAAATTCACCCCAGGATTTTTCACCCGATGGGAAATCGTTCTACTACACTACCGATGCCGAGGGAGAATTCAGTTATCTGATGAAATACAACATTGAAGACGGCAGCAAGGAAAAGGTTTTGGAAAAGGATTGGGATATTATCGCCTTCTACTTTACCCACAACGGAAAGTATCAGGTTATGTTTACCAACGAAGACGCCAAAACAGAGATGTATGTTACCGAAGTGGCAACGGGCAAAGAATTAAATTTCCCCGAAATTGACGGGCAGGAAATAAGCGCCGCCAGTTTTTCAAGGGATGAAACTATGGCATTGTTAACGGTTGGCAGCTCGCAACTTCCCACCAATACGTATTCCTATACTATAACAACTGGAGAATATCACAAGCTTACCGATGTTTTGAACAAGGAGATCAATCCGGATGATTTGGTAAAGGCTGAAGTAGTTCGCTTCAAATCTTTTGACGGGTTGGAAATCCCGGCAGTTTATTATCAACCCAAACAAGCGAGTGCCAACAATAAAGTGCCGGCATTGGTTTGGGTGCACGGCGGACCGGGAGGACAATCCAGGCAAAGTTTTAGCTCCCTAATTCAATATTTGGTAAACCACGGGTACTCAATCTTGGCGGTAAACAACCGCGGAAGTAGTGGCTATGGGAAAACTTTTTTCCAAATGGACGATCAAAACCACGGCGATAAGGACTTAAAAGATTGCATTGCCGGGAAAGATTGGTTGGCAAGCCAAGATGTTATCGACAAAGACAAAATTGGAATTATTGGAGGTTCCTATGGTGGTTATATGACGATGGCAGCCCTCACCTATGCGCCGGATGAATTTCAGGTGGGCGTTAATATTTTTGGCGTAACAAACTGGATACGAACCCTAAAGAGCATTCCGCCCTGGTGGGCATCGTTCAAGGATGCGCTCTATACCGAAATGGGCGACCCGAATACGGTAGATTCCGTGCGGTTGAAGCAAATTTCGCCCTTGTTCCATACCGAAAACGTCACCAAACCTTTAATGGTACTTCAAGGTGCACAGGATCCGCGGGTGCTGAAAATTGAATCGGATGAAATTGTGGAAGGGGTTAAAAAGAACGGTGTGCCCGTGGAGTACGTGGTTTTTGAAGATGAAGGTCACGGCTTTGTAAAAAAGGAAAACGAAATAGAAGCCTACGGAAGGATTCTTAAATTTTTGGACCATTATTTAAAAGGTGAAACGCAAACTGCAATGGATAGCGGCAAAACGGAAGGAACCGAAGTTAAATAACAAAACTTAAATAATTCCGATGTTTTCGGAATGCGCAATAGCCTTTTCGCTGTTGGCAAAATAACAAGTAGCAACGCCCATGGATTCAATGTTTTTTAGGATTTTTTGGGCGTTCTCTTTTTTTCGTTTCGAAGTCTGCCGAATGTAAATTGCCTTTATATTTTGGGGAAATATCTTTACAATCCGTTCATATAGATAAGGATCCTTCTGCGAATCATCGCCCAGAAGCACATATTCCAGTTTGGGATAAAACATGATTATATCCTTTATTTTTTCAAACTTGTGGTCGTGACTGCCCCTTCCGGTGAAAAGAAAATCAGAGATTCCCGTTTTTATCTTTTTAAGTTTTATCACGGCTTTCGGCAATTTATGGAGGCGTGCAAAGGAGTCGATAAATTCATAAAGGTTCCACTCGCTGCTGGAGACATAGAAGAAGGAATTGGAAGCCATTTCGTTCTCCTGTCCCGCCTTGCTCAAGGCTTGGTAGTGCGGTACTACATCCTCAAAAACCTTTCGTTTGTTGATGTTTTTCAGAAGAAGGACATATAATTTCTTTAAAAAATTTCCGCTGTGCGAAACCAAAAAAGTATCGTCAATGTCTGAAATTACGCCCACCTTGCTTTCAAAAGGCTTCAACAATTCAGAATTTTCCACGATGCCGTAGTCATAAAGTTCACAACTAACCTGAAACGGGTGCCAGCCGCTCTCAAGTTTTTCGGAATACGGAATGGTAAACCGAAAGTATCCATCGGCCAATGTTTTGGTCAAGACCTCAATATTCTTAAATTTCAATTTCACCGGCACGTTTTCCAAAGGTTTTATGCGGAACATATGGATTACGGACACCGCATGCCGGATTCCCTTTCGGTCCAATCTGTATTTATCGGGCGCCCAGGATTTGAAGACGTGGCCAAAGACAACCAATTCCTCATCGTTTACATAGCCGCGGTACAGTTTTAAATCAAGTTTCACTAATTGAGATTTCGTTAACGGTTTAGCATTTCCAAAATAGGTATTTTTAAATTCAATTTTTACTAATGCAATCAGAAAATTATATTTTATTGGTCGTAAACCCCATAGCCGGGAGCTCCGAAAAGAAAACCATTATAGACGCTGTAAAGATTGAAGCCGTTAAACAAGGCTATCAATTCAAACTCTACCAAACCACGGGGAAAGAGGACGAAAAGGCAATAAAAACAATTATCGAAGAATTGAAACCTGCGCGGGTTATAGTCGCTGGTGGTGATGGCACGATTTCATTGGTTGCGCAGTGTGTTTTTGAAACCGAAATAATTCTCGGAATAATTCCCGCCGGCTCAGCAAACGGAATGGCCGTAAACTTTGGCCTTCCGGAGACTCTCGAAGAGCAGATAACTATCGCTTTTTCAGACTGTAAATTAAAAATAGATGCGCTTTTCATCAATGGCCAAATGTGCCTTCACATAGCCGATTTGGGCATTAATGCCGAACTGGTTAAAAATTACGAAGCCTCTGGCGTGCGGGGCAAACTCGGCTATTTCCTGCAATCTATCCCTACACTTATAAATTCTGATTCGCCATTTCATTTTACCATTAAAACCGGCGATGAAATGGTGGAAGTTTCGGGTATTTTGCTGGCCATTGCCAATGCCAATAAATTTGGAACTGGCGCCACCATCAACCCGCACGGCAAGGTAAACGATGGCAAGTTTGAGGTCTTGGTTTTTAAGAATTTGGATTTTATTGAAATTTTTAAAACGATGCACGACCAACCCGATATGTCTTCAGACTTTGTGCAAATAATTTCGACCGAAAAGGCAAACATCAAGTCCCGCAAAAAAATTCCCTTCCAGATTGACGGCGAATATATGGGCGAAGTAAACGAAGTAAACGTTTCTGTGGCACAAGAAAAATTATTGATGGCTTTGCCTGAAAAATTCTGTAAATTACACTCCACCTAAAACCAAACCATGAACATCCACAAAGTTTCCTTTACCAACAAAGACGAAGAACAACTTGCAGGCCGTCTGGAGCTTCCCATAAACCAACAGCCGCACAATTTGGTGATTTTTGCGCATTGCTTTACGTGTACTAAAAATTTGACCGCCGTTAAAAACGTGGGGCAAGCCCTTACCGATTCGGGTTTTGGGGTATTAAGGTTTGATTTTACAGGATTGGGCGAAAGCGAGGGCGATTTTGAAAACACGAATTTTTCCGGTAATGTGGAAGATTTAATTGAAGCGGCAAATTTCCTAAAGAAAAATTACAAAGCCCCCACGCTTATTATCGGCCATTCCCTTGGAGGTGCGGCTGCAATCTTTGCCGCAGCCAGAATTCCGTCGATAAAAGCCGTAGCCGTTATCAATTCGCCCAGCCATCCCTCGCACGTGATGCACCTTTTGAAGGATAGTGCGCACGAAATTACCAAAAACGGAAAGGCAAAAGTAAATTTGGGCGGCATGGATTTTACCATTAAAAAACAATTTTTGGACGACCTTGAAAATAAGCCCCTGCGTGAAGTAGTAGGCAATTTCAAAAAAGCACTGTTGATTTTGCATTCCCCCCAAGACCGAGTGGTTGGAATAAAAAATGCCGAAGAAATCTATATCGCCGCGCATCATCCCAAGAGTTTTGTGTCGTTGGACGGAGCCGACCATTTATTGAGCAAAAAAGAGGACTCACATTATGTGGGGGAAGTGATTGCCGGTTGGGCTTCGCGATATGTAGAAATTCCACCGGTTGAAAAAATTCAAAGCAAAAGTAAGGTTGCCGCAAGTTTAGATGGAGATAAAATGTTTACCACACACTTAAAATTGGGCGACCATTATTTTATTGCGGATGAGCCCACCAATTTTGGCGGAAACAATTTTGGGCCTTCCCCCTATGAATTTCTTTCCGCCGGCCTCGCCGCCTGTACCGTGATGACCATACAAATGTATGCGCGAAGAAAGAAATGGGAAGTTGAAAATGTAACTTGCCACATCAACTATTCGAAAGACCACGCGGTGGATTGTGAGCATTGCGAGGAAGATTCGGCTAAAATAGACACCTTTACCCGGGAAATAAAGTTGGAAGGAAATCTTTCCGAAGAACAAAGAGCAAAGCTGCTCGAAATTGCCGATAAATGCCCCGTGCATAGAACATTGCATTCCAAAACACAGATAATTACGAAGCTAATCAAGTAAAAGGAGCAAGCTGTCAAATGCTAAGATTATTTTAAAATTTTGTATGCCCACGATTGAAATCATACCTTTAAACTAACATTAACTATAAACTATTACCAATGAAAAAACTAGGAACACTAATTGCTGCCGCTGCGATCCTCGCCTTTGTAGGCTGCAAGAATGAGAAAAAAGATATGGATTCCATGGATAATATGAATGATTCCATACAGATGAATTCTGAAAATCAAGAAGATATGAAAATGGAAGAGGCAAAAACCCTTTCCGTTATGATGGAATCAAAAAGTAAAAGTACGGCCCAAGGTGAAGCTTATTTCACTGAAGAAAATGGGATGGTAAAATTGGAAGCCAAATTTACCGGGCTAACGCCAGGTACCCACGCCATTCACCTTCACGAAAAAGCAGATTGCAGCGCAGATGACGCGACCTCTGCTGGCGGACACTGGAACCCAACACATTCCAAACACGGTAAGTGGGGCGATGCTGAAGGATATCATAAAGGTGATATAGGCAACTTTGAAGCGGATGCCGACGGTGTTGGAAAAGTATCCATGCAAACCGACGAATGGTGTATAGGCTGTGGTGATGAAACCAAGGATATTCTTGGAAAGGCAGTTATTGTACACGAAGGAAAAGACGACTTTACCACACAGCCTACCGGCGATGCTGGAGGAAGAGTAAGTTGTGGAGGAATTATAAAATAAATCTCTGATTCTATCTTATATAAAAAATGTCGGCAGATTTTGCCGACATTTTTTATTGAAATAACCTGAACTATTAGATGTGCAACGCTCTGTCATCCGTGGCGGCAAGAGCGGCTTCTTTTACTGCCTCGGCATAGGTTGGGTGGGCGTGGCTCATTCTGGCAATATCCTCGGCGCTTGCACGGAATTCCATTGCGGTAACGGCTTCAGCGATTAAATCGGCGACACGCGCGCCCACCATATGTACTCCAAGCACCTCATCGGTTTTTTTATCGGAAAGAATTTTTACAAAACCATCGGTATCACCACTTGCACGGCTTCTTCCCAAAGCGCGCATCGGGAACTGGCCGCTTTTATACTCAATCTTCGCATCTTTAAGCTGCTCCTCCGTTTTCCCAACCGAAGCAACTTCCGGCCAGGTGTAAACCACGCCGGGAATTAAATTGTAATCAATATGTGGCTTCTGCCCAGCAATAATTTCAGCGACCAAAACTCCCTCTTCTGAAGCTTTGTGCGCCAGCATTGCCCCGCGAACCACATCGCCAATGGCGTAAATGTTCTTAATATTTGTTTGCAGGTGGTCGTTAACATCAATCATTCCGCGTTCGGTGATTTTTACCCCGGCATTTTCAGCCTTCAAACCTTCCTTATAAGGCTTTCTTCCAACGGAAACCAAGCAATAATCGCCTTTGAAAGTTACTTCTTTATCATTTTTATCGGTAGCAGTAACGGTAACTTCCTTTCCTTTTTTGGAAACTGCGGAAACTTTATGCGAAACGAAGAATTTCACACCCTGTTTCTTCATCACCTTCATCAATTCCTTGCTTTGTGCAGAATCCATCGTTGGGATAATTCGGTCCATATATTCCACTACGGAAACCTCAGCACCCAAACGATGATAAACCTGACCAAGTTCCAAACCAATCACACCACCGCCAATAACGATAAGGTGTTTTGGAACCTCTTTCATATTTAAAGCTTCGGTTGAAGTGATAATTCGGTCCTTATCCAATTTTATAAAAGGAAGGGATGCAGGTTTGCTTCCCGTAGCGATAATCGTATTTTTTGCTTCAATGGTTTCAGTTTTCTCGCCGTTGGTTATTTCAATATGGGTGGCATCCTTAAAAGCGCCCATTCCAGTGAAAACGTCAATCTTGTTTTTATCCATCAAAAACGCAATCCCTTTGGTGGTTTGATCCACAACCGAAGCTTTGCGCTCTATCATTTTTTTCAAATTCAATTTTATATCGCCAGAAATTTCAATTCCATGCTCTTCAAAATGTTTCATGGCATCTTCATAATGATGTGAAGAATCCAACAAAGCCTTGCTGGGAATACAACCCACGTTTAGACAAGTTCCGCCCAAAACATCGTATTTTTCAATGATTGCGGTTTTCATCCCTAACTGGGCGCAACGGATAGCCGCCACATAACCGCCGGGCCCCGAACCTATTACTGCTACATCATATTTGCTCATAAAGTGTGTTTTTTAATGAAGTGGCAAAGGTACGATAACTGGATAATAGTTTAAAAGTTTAGGAGTTTAAAAGTTTCAGGTTTTGAAGTTTTGGGGAGTGGCTCTTGGTCTGCATCCATTATCGACAAAAATTGACTCGAGATTATAGAATTTGGAATTTGGGATTTAATATTTGACCACTCCTTTAAATTTTTGCAAATTTGCCGTACAACCTAAAACAATTATCATGGCTTTTAAACCAGCAGACAAAATTCAGGATTTACAATACTTTGGCGAATTTGGGGGCGTTAATCCTTCCATTTCAGATTCTTCCACCTATACCTTCCTTTCCGCAAAAACGATGTTCGATACTTTTGAAGGTAATGCGGACGGCTGTTACTTATATTCACGCCACTCTACCCCATCCAATCTTTATCTTGGCCAAGCCTTGGCAGCAATGGAAGGCACCGAGACCGCAAACGTTGCCGCGAGCGGAATGGGCGCAATTACCCCGGCAATTCTTCAACTTTGCAAAGCGGGAGACCACATAATTTCAAGCCGAACCATTTACGGGGGAACTTATGCTTTCTTAAAAAACTTCGCCCCACAGTTAAATATTGAAACCTCTTTTGTTGATATTACAAAATTGGATGAAGTTGAAAATTCAATTACTAAAAACACAAAAATTATTTATTGTGAAACCGTGAGCAATCCACTTTTGGAAATAGCCGATATTGAAGCGCTTTCCAAAATTGCGAAAAAGCACGGCCTGCAATTGTTGGTTGACAATACTTTTTCGCCATTGAGCATTTCTCCTGCAAAGTTGGGCGCCGATGTGGTTTTGCACAGCTTGACAAAATTCATCAACGGAAGCAGCGACACCATGGGCGGCGTAACCTGCGGCACTCAAGAATTTATTGATAGCCTCCGAAACGTGAACGATGGCGCAAATATGCTGCTCGGCCCCGCAATGGACAGTCTTCGGGCGGCTTCTATTTTAAAAAATTTACGAACGCTTCACATTCGAATAAAACAGCACAGTGAGAATGCCTTGTATTTAGCTGAAAAATTTGAGGCCGATGGTTTAAAAACGGTTTATCCGGGATTGAAATCGCATAACGGCCACGAGCTTTTCAAAAAAATGATGAACGAGGAATACGGTTTTGGCGGAATGTTAACCATTGACGTAGGCGGAATCGATAAAGCCAACGAATTGATGGAATTGATGCAGGAACGCAATTTAGGGTACTTGGCCGTGAGTCTTGGTTTTTACAAAACCCTTTTCAGTGCGCCGGGTTCTTCAACTTCCTCTGAAATTCCCGAAGAGGAACAAAAGGAAATGGGACTTAGCGATGGGCTGATACGTTTCAGTATAGGCTTGGACAACGATATTGCCCGCACTTATAAGATGATGCGGGAATGTATGGTGCAAGTTGGAATCAACATGTAGGCGCGCGATTAATCGCGCGCCTACGATATTTGTTTAATAATATACAAAATCGTAACATTACAATCCATTTTAAAATTTCCCAATGCAAAGTCAAGACATTAAGCCCACCGACCCAAAGGACGATAAAATAGTTGAAAACGTAGAACTGAATATTTGGGAGGCGCTTATCCCGGTCTTTGCACTTATCGGGATGCTCTTTTACAATGTTTTCTATGCCTATGGTGATGACGCACTGAGCGGAAGTAACCAATTCATTCTCTTAATGGGAGGTGCCGTGGCGGCCATTGTGGGTTTTTTCAACAAGGTGAAATTTGACCAAATGCTGGAGGAAGTGGCGATCAACATAAAATCGACCGCAGGGGCTATTTTAATTTTATTATTGGTAGGGGCATTAGCCGGAACTTGGCTTATTAGCGGCATTATCCCAACGATGATCTATTACGGTCTTCAGATTTTAAACCCGACCATATTTTTGGCCTCCTGTGTAATTATCTGTGCCATTATTTCGGTAGCAACAGGCAGCAGTTGGACTACCTCGGCCACCGTGGGAATTGCCCTCGTTGGTATTGCCAATGCGCTGGATATTTCAATCGGGATGACGGCCGGGGCCATTCTTTCGGGAGCTTATTTTGGCGATAAGATTTCTCCCTTGAGTGATACCACAAACCTTGCGCCTGCTATGGCCGGTACAGATTTGTTCACACATATTAGGTATATGCTTTATACAACAGTACCAACCTTAGCCGTTACCTTAATCGTATTTATAATCATTGGGCTAAATATTGACACTTCCGGCACTGCCGATACCCATCTCATTTTGGAAGCCGTTGAAAAATCGATTAACGTAAGTCCTTGGCTTTTTGTGGTACCCATAGTTGTAATTTTTCTGATCGTCAAGAAAACCGCTCCGCTAATAGCCTTACTCATAGGAACGCTTTTAGGTGCAGTTGCGGCATTAATATTTCAACCGGATATTGTCGCTTCTATCGGAGGAGGCTCTTCCCTTACCTTTGAAAATGGCTATAAAGGAATAATGAACGCAATAACTGTAGATAGCGCCATTCCTACAGAAAATGAAGCTTTAAAGGATCTCTTCTCCGCAGGGGGTATGTCTGGAATGTTAAACACTATTTGGCTTATATTATGCGCAATGGTTTTTGGTGGAATTATGGACGCCATTGGTGCATTAGCGGCAATCAGCAAGGCTTTACTGAAATTGTTTCACACAACCTTCGGGCTTTTTGCTAGTACTGTAGCCAGTTGTCTCGCGCTAAACCTTACAGCCAGCGATCAATACCTTGCAATCGTGGTTCCCGGTAAAATGTACGCCAAAGCCTTTAGGGACAAAGGTTTGGCTCCCGAAAACCTATCCCGAACTTTGGAAGATTCGGGAACAGTAACCTCTGTTTTGGTGCCTTGGAACACTTGTGGCGCATACCACAGTGGTGTATTGGGGGTTGATACGCTTCACTATGCGGGCTACGCCATCTTTAATTGGTTAAGTCCATTTATGACCTTGCTTTTTGCAGCTTTTAGAATTAAGATCAGGGAGTTAGCTACTCCGGCAAAAGCATAACTATTTTTTTGATAGTAATTTTCTATTGTTAAAAAATTAACCTATTGCCAAAATCTATGGTTTTATAGATTAATACATTTGCTTCCTCCCCTTTATCCATAAGGACTTTTTATCTTTGCAATAGAAAATTATTAACCTTAAAAATATTTAAAACTATGTCATTAGTAGGAAAAACTTTCCCCAACATTTCAGTTGATGCAATGAATGAAATGGGCGATACATTCAAGCTTAATGTGCTTGAGGAAGCCAAAAAGAATAAGAAAAAAGTATTGCTTTTTTGGTATCCTAAAGATTTCACCTTTGTTTGCCCAACCGAAATCCATTCTTTTCAAGAAGCACTTTCAAAATTTGAAGACCGAAACACAATGGTTATTGGTGCATCCTGCGATACCCCTGAGGTACATTTCGCTTGGTTGAACACCCCAAAGGACAACGGCGGAATTGAAGGTGTAACTTACCCATTGCTTGCAGATACAAACCGCAACCTTTCAAATGCCCTTGGAATTCTTGATATTACCAATGAGCGTTATGATGAGGAAACTGGCTTATTGATGGTTGACGGGGACAACGTAACCTATCGCGCAACTTATTTGATTGACGAAGAAGGAAAAATTTTCCACGAAAGTGTGAACGATATGCCTTTGGGAAGAAATGTAAACGAGTTCATTAGATTGGTAGATGCTTACACCCACGTACAGGAAAAAGGTGAAGTATGCCCAGCAAACTGGGAAGAAGGAAAAGAAGCAATGATTGCTAACCGTGAAGGTGTTGCAACTTACTTAAGAAACTAAATTATGGTACTTGAATTAAAAGACGATAGCCTACAACAACTTGTAGCGGAAGAGAAGGACGTAATAGTCCAGTTTTCGGCGAGCTGGTGCGGCAATTGCAGATTGATGAAGCCAAAATTTAAAAAATTGGCTTCGGAAACTGAGGATTACAAATTCGTTTTGGTTGATGCCGAAAAATTCCCAGAAAGTAGAAAAATGGCGAATGTGGACAATTTACCAACCTTCGCAAGTTTTAAAAACGGCGAATTGGTAAACCAGGTACAAACCAACAAGTTTGAACTTTTAAAAGATCTTGTAGATGAAGTTGCCCGTAATTAGACATATTCAGCGAAACAATTCCACGGCACAGATAGAAAATTGTATCGAAGTTTTGGAATCGTATAGCGAATACAGTCGAATAACCGAAGAAGAGATGGATATCATTGGCGAACTTATCACCAATCTTTGCGGAGCGGTGGAAGTCCACAAAATGATTGAGGACGGCATGCCCGAGCGTGATGCGGCAAATGCTTTTGCCCAAAAAGTCTTGGGTTCGATAGACCGATAGATTTATGATTAATATTTGATTGGAATCCCTTTTGTAAAATTGTTGCAAAAGGGATTTCTTTTTTTGGGGAATCAATTCTTTAAGAACTTGTTTGCATTTTAAGCAAAACCGAATATGTATCTTTAGGCTTCACTTTAAAAAACCATAATATGGCAACCATAAAATTAGGCGGAAACAATATTGAAACATCTGGCACTCTCCCAAAAGTGGGCGATACAGCTCCAGATTTCAATTTAACGGCACAGGACTTGAGTTCAAAAAAATTATCAGATTTCAAAGGCTCCCGTGTTATCATGAATATTTTTCCGAGTATTGATACAAATGTTTGTGCAACCTCTGTGCGCAAATTCAATGAAAAGGCTACTGGATTGAAAAACACCAAAGTGCTTTGTATCTCAAAAGATCTTCCTTTTGCGCAAAAGCGTTTTGTGAGCGACGAAGAAATTAACAACGTTACCAATTTATCAGATTTCCGCGATGGAAACTTCGGAAAAAACTATGGAGTAGAAATGACAAGTGGCGCGCTGCGCGGCCTACATTCAAGGGCGGTATTGGTATTGGACGAAAACGGAAAAGTAATCCACAGTCAGCAAGTACCGGAAATTGGTGAAGAGCCTGATTATCTTTCGGCCTTAAAACCACTGCTATAATGTGGAATTCATATTTAGGAAAGCGCCTAAAAGGATGCGGTTACGCATTCAAGGGCGCTTTGCTATTATTACGCCACGAGGCAAGCATCCAAGTTCAGGCGGTAATCGGTATCATTATGACCGTTGCGGGATTTTACTTTGAAATCTCCGCCGCGGAATGGATGCTGCAAATTTTCGCAATCGGTTTGGTAATGAGTATTGAGGGACTTAATACCGCAGCCGAGGAAATTGCCGATTTTGTGCACCCCGACTTTCACAACAAAATAGGTTTTATAAAGGATGTGGCAGCGGGAGCCGTATTCTTTGCCGCAATTACCGCAGTTATCATTGGTTGCATCATTTATATTCCGAAATTTTAAATCTACAATGAAATTTACAAAAGGTTGATATACAGATAATTATATATTTTTTATATCTTTAAGGTCAACCAACCAATTTCATTATGAAGCAATTAGCCACAATTTTGTGTCTACTGCTGTTTTCAATTCAGCTTTCTGCACAATCCGAAGCCCCTTCTCCCATTATTTTTATTTATGACGCCAGTGGCTCCATGTGGGGCCAAATGCAAGGCAAGACCAAGATGGAAATAGCCACTGAGGTTCTTTCAACTACGGTGAATAAGCTTCCCCCAAACCAAAACGTGGGCCTTGTTGCCTACGGCCATCGGAAAAAGGGAGATTGCAAAGATGTGGAAACTTTGGTTTCCATGGAAAATAGTTCAAAAGGTGAAATAAACTCTTCCTTAAAAAAGATAAAGCCCTTGGGAATGACTCCCTTGGCATACGCTGCTTCACAAGTAATTGACGGACTTCGAAAATCAAAGAAAAAAGCAACCATTATTTTAATAACGGATGGCATTGAATCCTGCAACGGCAATATCTGCGAGGTAGTAACAGTTGCCAAAAAAGAAGGGATTGATTTTAGATTGCACATTGTGGGCTTCGGCTTAAAAGCAAATGAAACCGAACAACTTAGGTGCGCCGCAAATGCGGGAGAGGGAAAATATTACGATGCTGCAGATGCCAGTGGACTAAGTGATGTAATGAATGATGCCACTGCGGAAACCGTTGATAAGCCAAAAGGAAATGTTTCGGTGTATGCCGTTAAAAACGGCGTAGCAATAGATGCTTGGGTGAAAGCGTACGATGTTGTTGCAAAACGCGCTCCCATAAGCGTTCGAACATATAAGGATACTGCCTATTTCTACTTACCTCCCAGCAAATACAATTTTGGGGTTACTCCACTTGAAGGTAGCGATGTAAAAATGGTTTCCGTGGAAGGGATACAAAGTTTTGAAGATAAAATAACACATAAAACCATCAGTTTTGACGGTGGAAAAATAGGTGTCACCACCACAAATAACGGTAAAAACTGGGACTGTATGGTCAAGGTTTTGGACGTAAACGGAAAAACCGTAGCCTCTCTCCGAACCTATAACGAACCTAAGGAAGTAGAAGTAAATCCAGGGATTTATAAAGTTTCAATACAGGCATTGGGCGATATGAAAGGACTTGAAACATCCACCGAAATTGAAAACGTAAAAGTTGAAGCTAGTGGTATTAAACCTATATCGCACAATTTTACCACAGGCACCGCTTTTATTGATGCGAAAGCAGATGGAAACTCCATAGACAGTGTAGTTACAATTGATGAAAGCCTTTCTGGTAAAAATGTTGCAGGAGGCAGGACCTATAGCCGTGGCAAAGAATTTTTATTGAATCCCGGAACCTATAAAGTAAAAGTGGCACCCCTTGGAAATTATAAAGATCGCAAAACACAAATTGTAACCGTAGAAGTGAAAAAAGGGGAAGCAATTACCAAAACCTTAAACTTTTAAGGATGAAAAAACTTCTGAAACCTTCCAGTATTGGCTTTTACATCCTGATGCTTTTAGGGTGTTTTATAATTGGGCTTTATTTTGCTGGCGCTATTGATGCCGGTAAAAATCAAGGACTCGCGGGGGGTGCAATAGTTGTGGGCTATGGAGTACTTTTTGCGGGAGTGGGGTTTATTGCCTCCTTTTTTATAGCCTATTATGTTGCTACGAAATTGCTTGTTAAAATAAACGTTTTTTTATTAATCCTTTTGCTGGCCGCGATAGGCTATAAATATCTTGAGTTTCAGCAGCGAGATAAACTTGAAAAGGAAGAAAGTGAAAAATTTGACCCTCCATCTACTACTCCAACCCCGCAAACAGAACCATTGGGAATGGCAAAGCTATATTCCCGTCACATTAATGACGGGGTTCCCCAAAAAATCTTGAATGAAGAAAACAGCCAAATGGGAATGGGCTTTTTTTCACCCAATTATTACGAAAGCCCTACGCTGTATTTCTACGTAAATCTCAATCTCGAAAAATCATTGATGGACCACGCTCCCTATGACAGTATCACATTTAAACGATATAAATTTAACCAATTTGAAATTGCCACCGCTCCCCCATTTTTGGTGCCAGAATATTTAAAATTGGATTATGATAGGCTAAATTTTAAAGTGATGAGTGTAAGCGAAGATTTTATTGAAGTAGTAGTAAATAAAACCAACGGTCAAACTTCTTATGTAGATAGGCGTGCCGGACGATTAATATACTGGCCCGAATTTCTTTTAAGTATGCACTCGGTTGAATTTTTACCCTATTCAAAAGAAAAAGTGCATGAGCGCTCTTTTGAAAATTCCGGCAAGGTAAACACGCCTCACCAATTTATGAGAGCCGTTCAAATTAAAGGTGTTTGGATGAAAGTTTTACTCTTAAATGGCGATTTTAAAACCGTTGCAAATGGTTGGATTCAATGGAAACGTGAGGGTAAACTTTTAATAATGTATAATTTGCTGAGCTAAGTTTTTATCACGTTAACCTACTTTCTGTCAGAAAGTTTAAAGGACGAACTTTTATTCTCTTATATACTTTTAGGCGTTCCCAACGTTAAGAGTATTGAACCTTTTCACTTGAAATTTAAAATTTGAATTTGTTTTTTATAATTTCAAATTTTCCTCATTGATATTTGTATTTTTGCTGAAAAGACAACCGTTCCATTAATGGCCAAAAAGAAAAAATCAACAACTAAAACACCCCGTAAAAAAATAAGCTTTTCGCTGTCCAAACAACAGAAAATACTTTTAGGTAGCTTTTTGTTTTTGTTGGGATTGGCACTGTTGTTTTCTTTTGTTTCCTACTTTTTTACTTGGCAGGCAGACCAAAGCGAAATTGGTGTTTTGGCAGAACGCGAATTGCAAACCAAAAATTGGCTCAACAAGTTTGGAGCCAACGTGGCGCACTTCTTCATTTATGACGGTTTCGGGATTTCAGCCTTTATTTTTGCCTTTTTGGTAACCTTAACGGGAATTTATTATTTTTTCGACTATGCCAAAAAACAGTTGACTAAGTTTTGGTTTTGGGGCTTGCTTTTAATGCTTTGGATTTCAGTTTTCTTTGGTTTTTTTGGAGAAAAAACAACACTTTTCAGCGGTATCATCGGTTTTGAAACCAACGACCTCATGCAGGATTATTTAGGTTTGGTTGGCGCTATGCTGGTAATGATTTTTATATTGATTGTCTATTTGGTAGTTCGATTAAAGCTTACGCCCGAAATGGCAATCGATGCTTTTAAAAGCTCCAAAAAACAAATTGCTTCAGAGTTTGTTTCCGATGAAAATAAAACTGACCACAAAACCTCAACTGTAAACAGTGAAATTGAAGATGAAGACGAAGAGGATATTCCAGAACCTTTTATTGAAGAAAAGGTAAGCCCTCCACCTGCCCCACCAGTAGAAAAAATCATCCTCAAATCTGATGTGGAAGGCGATGTGGAAATGGAAGTGGAACAGGCTGCCGACGAAGAGGAAATAGAAAACCTGAGTGATAAACTTGTAAAGGATTTTGGGGAATTTGACCCAAAACTGGAGCTGAGCAACTACAAATTCCCGAGTATCGAACTGTTGCGCGACCATACCGTGGGCGCTGCCATAACCATCGATCAAGAGGAGCTTGAGGAAAACAAAAACCGAATTGTTGAAACCCTCAGCAATTATAAAATAGGCATCGCAAACATAAAGGCAACCGTTGGGCCCACAGTCACACTTTACGAAATTGTGCCCGATGCAGGTATCCGTATTTCAAAAATCAAAAACCTTGAGGACGATATTGCCCTTTCGCTTTCAGCTTTGGGTATCCGTATTATAGCGCCTATTCCCGGTCGCGGAACTATTGGGATTGAGGTGCCGAACAAAAATGCAAAAATTGTTTCCATGCGTTCGGTGATTGCTTCGGCTAAATTTCAAAATGCCGAAATGGAACTGCCCATCGCCTTTGGAAAAACAATAAGCAATGAAACCTTTGTGGTAGATCTGGCTAAAATGCCGCACATGCTAATGGCTGGCGCCACTGGGCAAGGAAAATCGGTTGGGCTGAATGCTGTATTGACCTCTCTTTTATACAAAAAACACCCTGCGGAAGTGAAATTCGTTTTGGTAGATCCAAAGAAAGTGGAACTGACGCTTTTCAACAAAATTGAACGTCATTATTTAGCAAAATTGCCCGACACCGAAGAAGCTATTATTACAGATACCGCAAAGGTTATCAACACATTGAACTCCCTTTGTATTGAAATGGACGCCCGTTACGACTTGCTGAAGGATGCCATGGTGCGCAACATAAAGGAATACAACACAAAATTCAAAAACCGAAAACTGAACCCCAACGAAGGACATCGGTTTTTGCCCTACATTGTTTTGGTAATTGATGAATTTGCCGATTTGATTATGACCGCGGGAAAAGAAGTGGAAACGCCCATTGCACGTTTGGCGCAGCTTGCGCGGGCAATCGGAATCCATTTGATTATTGCCACGCAACGGCCCTCGGTAAACGTAATTACGGGTATCATCAAAGCTAACTTTCCGGCCCGTATTGCCTTTCGGGTTACCAGTAAAATTGATTCCCGGACCATTTTGGACAATTCGGGTGCAGACCAGCTAATTGGCCGTGGTGACATGCTTTACACGCAGGGCAATGAGTTAACACGTATTCAGTGCGCATTTGTTGATACGCCCGAAGTAGCAGATATTACGGAATTTATCGGTTCACAAAAAGCATATCCCGATGCACATTTGCTGCCAGAATATGAGGGTGAGGAAGGTGGCACAACTCTTGATATTGACATAGAGGAACGCGACAAACTTTTCCGTGAAGCTGCAGAAGTATTGGTAATTGCACAGCAAGGTTCCGCATCTCTGTTACAGCGAAAGTTGAAACTGGGATACAATCGGGCTGGAAGAATTATCGATCAAATGGAAGCGGCAGGTATTGTGGGTCCCTTTGAGGGCAGCAAGGCACGGCAAGTCTTGGTTCCAACAATAGATGCGTTAAACCAACTTTTAGATAATGAACAAAATGACAATTAAAATGCAAAAATTAGGTATTCTTTTAATCGCTCTTTTTATCACTACTTTTTCTCAGGCACAGGATGCAAAGACACTTTTGAAAGAGGTTTCAGCAAAAGCAAAGAGCTACGATAACATTTCAATCGATTTTAAGTATAATTTGAATAATTCCAAGGAAAACGTAAACCAAGAAACCCGTGGCGATGTTACGCTACAGGGCGATAAATATGTTTTGAACATGCTTGGAACGACCCGAATTTTTGACGGAAAAAATATTTACACCATAGTTCCCGAAGATGAAGAAGTAACCATTTCGGCTTATAATCCAAAGGATGACAAGGAAATTACCCCTTCAAAAATGTTGACTTTTTACGAAAAGGGCTATACCTATAAAATGGACATTGAGCAAAATGTGAAGGGTAGAAAAATTCAGTATATAAAGCTAATCCCAATTGACTCAAAAGCTGAAATAAAAGACATTCTGTTGGGTATTGATGTACAAACAAAGCATATTTACAAGCTGATACAAACTGATGACAAAGGCACAAAATATACCCTTACCGTAAATTCATTCAAAACAAACCAACCCGTTTCCAAAACCTTGTTTACTTTTGACGAGACCAAATATAAGAAAGACGGCTACTACATAAATAAGCTATAGCAGCATAAGTGAAAATACTGGACAGGTACATATTGGTTACATATTTGAAGACGTTCTTGAGCGTCTTCATTATTTTAATGTTCATATTTGTGCTGCAGACCATCTGGCTCTACATTTCCGAACTTGCCGGAAAAGACTTGGATGTTTGGATTGTGCTGAAGTTTCTTTGGTATGTTTCCCCCCGACTGATTCCCTTGGTGCTTCCACTTACTATTTTGGTGACTTCGTTAATGGTGTTTGGAAGTTTTGCAGAAAAATATGAATTTGCCGCGATGAAATCGACGGGAATTTCCTTGCAACGCGCTATGGGTAGCGTTATCGGTTTTATCATCGTACTTTCCATAACCGCTTTCTTTTTCGCTAACAACGTTATCCCCTATTCCGAGTATAAATGGCAGAACCTGCGGCGGAATATTTCGCAGTTTCAGCCTTCGATGGTTATTTCTGAAGGGCAGTTCAGCCAAATTGGTGATATGTTCAACATAAAGGTGGAAAAGAAAACTGGCGATCGCGACCAATTTTTGGAAGACGTGGTTATTCATAAAAAAAATGAAACAAAACCCAACGGAAATTATACCGTAATAATTGCAAACAACGGGGAGCTAGCCAGTGAAGAAGGCAGCAATACACTTTCGCTAATTTTAAAAGAAGGAAATTATTACGAGGAAATCCAGACTAAAAATCCGGGGAAACAAAAAGGCGAACCCTTTGCAAAGAGTTATTTTGACGAATATTCCATCAATATTGACCTTACTGAACTGAACAATAAGGACATTGATAAGGAGAACAATCTCAATAATCAAAACATGTATAACATCAGCGAATTACGTGTGGAGATTGATTCGCTTTCAGAGAGTTATTCCACCGATATCCAGTCTTACACCAAGAATATGTACTATCGCAGCGGTGTAGAAAAATTTAAGGAAAATAAAATTAGTGATTCTGCAAAACCTCCCGCAATAAGCTCCATTCTTGAAATTTATAATCCAGCCCATCAATTGCAAATTGTAAAACTTGCACTAAACAATGCCAAAGGAACCCTACAAACCGTGGATGCAAAAAAGGTAGAATTTAAAAATAAAACCAAAAGACTGAACAAAACCGAAATAGCATTGCACGAAAAATATGCTTTGGGCATTGCTTGTATTATTTTGTTTTTTGTGGGGGCACCGCTTGGTGCCATCATTAGAAAAGGTGGAATGGGCTTGCCTATGGTTGTAGCAATTCTACTATTTTTAACCTACCACTTTATCGGTATTTTTGCCAAAAACAGTGCAGAGGATGGCACAATGCACCCTTTTATCGCTACTTGGCTAAGTACTGCGATTATGCTTCCTTTGAGTATTTGGCTCACCTACCGCGCAACCACAGACCAAGGTATTTTTGATTTTGATTCATTTATGCAGCGTATTGGGCGCTTGTTTGGAATAAAAAGAAAAAAGAAGTCTGAATAGGAATACTATAATCCAAAATCTCTTTTAACCAATTACAGCCCACATTTTATATCTTTGCACACATATTTAAAGCTATGATTTCCACAGAAAAAGAAAATTCCGTAAAACTCAACACTATTGAAGAAGCCATTGAAGATATTCGCAATGGAAAGATAATTATTGTAGTTGATGATGAAAACCGGGAAAATGAAGGAGATTTTATTGCCGCCGCCGAAATGGTGACGCCAGAAATGATCAATTTTATGGCAACCCACGGAAGGGGGCTTATTTGTGCGCCTTTAACCGAGGATAGATGCAATGCCCTCGATTTGAATATGATGGTGGAAAACAACACCGTATTGCACCACACCCAATTTACCGTTTCGGTAGATTTGATTGGTCACGGTTGTACCACGGGCATTTCGGTCCACGACCGCGCAAAAACCATTAAAGCCCTAGTTGATGAAAACACAAAAGCCAGCGATTTGGGTAGACCGGGACATATTTTCCCGCTTCGTGCAAAGCAGGGTGGCGTTTTGAGAAGAACCGGACATACCGAGGCCGCAATCGACCTGGCGCGTTTGGCAGGGTTGAAACCTGCGGGTATTTTGGTTGAAATTTTAAATGAAGATGGTACGATGGCGCGCCTTCCAGAATTGATGAAGGTTGCCAAGAAGTTTGATTTAAAGCTTATCTCTATTGAGGATTTGGTGAAATACCGCATGGAAAACGATTCCTTAATTGAAAAAAAGGAAGATTTCAAAATAAATACAAAATTTGGGGATTTCAGGCTTCGTGCTTACAAACAGACCACAAACGACCAAATTCACATCGCGCTTACAAAAGGTTCATGGAAAGAAAATGAACCCGTACTGGTTCGCGTAAACGCAACTTTGGTAAATGGCGACATTTTGGGAACGCTCACCAACAACGCCGAACAGAAGTTGGATGATATGTTCAACGTAATCAACGGGGAAGGGAAAGGCGCTATTGTTTTCATAAACCAGCAGAGCCAGTCGCTCAACCTTTTAAACCGTTTAAAAGAGCTAAAAGAAGCCCAAAAACCGAACGAAATTGCCAAAGCACCGCGTATTGAAATGGACAGCAAGGATTTTGGGATTGGAGCCCAAATTCTTCACGATTTGGGAATCCATAAAATTCGCCTTATTTCAAACAGCGAGCAGACCAAACGTGTTGGGATGATAGGCTATGGTTTGGAAATTACAGAGTATGTAAACTACTAAAAGACTGAGGCAATCGCGTTTTTCATAGCTTCTGCCCTATCCCTTACCTGCTTTTCGGACCAACCAATCTTTATAAGTGAAGAAATGGTCCTGCCCATAACGGCATCACTTTTTGAAAAATCGGTATTGTTCAGATCCTGCATTTGCTTTTTCACTTCAGAAGGAAGATTTCCTAAAGATTTCAGATTTCGCAAATGTTCCCAACCGTTTATATAATGCCAGTTGTTGGTGTACCAATAAAAACAGGCATCTACGCCATTCTCTGATAAAGCTTTATGGGCCTTTTTAGCTAATTCTTCCGTAGGAAGGAAAAAATTCAAAAACGAATAGTTTTCCTCACCGCCTTCGGGAACCGTTCGGAAAGTTACCCCATCTACGGTTTCCAATGCTTCGCGAAGAATCGTATAATTTTCCTTTTGAGTCCTTAAAATTCCATCCAGTTTGCCCAATTGCGCCAAACCGACAGCGGCATTCAATTCGGAAATTCTATAATTATATCCCATAAAAGGGTGGCTTTCCGCGCCGCGGTCCTTCCCAACATGGTCGTGTCCGTGGTCTTGGTAATGGTCTGCGTGTTTTGCGAATTCTGCATTGTTGGTAATTATCGCACCGCCTTCGCCACAGGTAATGGTCTTTACATAATCAAATGAAAAACAGCCCAAGTGGCCGTAGCTGCCCAATGGTTTCCCTTTATATGTACCGCCGGGAGCTTGACAGGCATCCTCCAAAAGAATTAAGTTATACTTTTCGCAAATTGCTTTTAGGGCATCCAAATCTGCCATCGAGCCGCACATGTGAACGGGCATTACACATTTGGTTTTTGAAGTGATTGCAGCTTCCACGGCTTTGGAGTCAAGAGTAAGGGTGTCGTCAATATCCACCAAAATAGGAACCGCTCCTAAGGCCAAAATAGATTCAAAACTCGCCACGAAGGTGAAGGTGGGCATAATAACCTCATCGCCCGCACCGATGCCTGCCGAGGCCAGGGCAACGGTTAAGGCCGCCGTTCCGCTGGAAACCAGTTGGCAATATTCAGTGCCCATTCTTTTGGCGAAGGCGGTCTCAAACTCTTTGGCCTTCCAATGGTTGTTGCGCATACCGTCAAAGCCGTAGCGCATCAATACGCCTGTTTCCAACACTTCGTTTACCTGCTTGCGCTCTTCGGCGCCAAAAATTTCAAATCCGGGCATAATTTTTTTTGTTTCAGTTTTATTTATGTAAGCACTAATATCAAAGGTAAGAGTTGCACGTTCAGCCTAAAATTTTGTAGCTAAAATTTTCAAAATTAATTTATTTCAATAATTAGCTCATCCACGCCGCGGCGTACTTTTTTGAGGTTGATGAAAAAATCCGATTCATCGCGGTAGCCCACAGGAAGTACAATTACAGATTCCAAACCTATTTTATCCAAACCCAATAGTTCATCGTATTTCTTCGGCTGAAAACCTTCCATGGGGCAGGCATCTATTCTTTCAACGGCACAAACTGTTAGCAATGCCCCCAGGGTTAAGTAGAGTTGGTTTATCATCCAATCCTTTATTTCCTCACTATTCTTTTCAGTAAAGGAAGCTATCAGATTTTTCTCAAAAGGCTCTAAAATGGTGCGTGGCGTATTTCGCTGTCCTTCTACCCTTTTGAAATGGTCTATTATAAAATTTTCATTAATTTTTTTTTCAACGCACAATATTAAAACGTGCGAGGCATCGCGAACCTGTGGCTGGTTGTAGGTAAGCGGCATCAATTGGGCTTTCAATTCGGCGTTGCTGATAACCACCAATTTTAAGGGCTGAAGACCGTAGGAAGTTGCGGTAAGGTTAAAGGTTTCCTTTAATATATCCAACTTTTCTTCTGAAAGGATTCTCGACGAATCGAACCTTTTGGTGGCATAGCGCCATTGCAGTCTCTCAATTGTTTTTGAAGGCATTTGATAAAAATGAATTAGTATGAATCACAAAAATAGCGATAAAAATATTGAACTTTTACCGCTATCCTTTTGTTACTAATTAAACAATTAAAAATTAACCTCCACTTCCATATACTTCTTCGCAGCGGTTCCAGGTGCTTTCCATGTCTTCTTCCAATTCTTGTACTCGTTTATTAATACGAGAATTGAGCGTATTTTTTTCCTCAGCAGTGCAGCCTCCGTTTGAGTTCATCCAGCTCTGTCTATTTTTTAACGACTGTATATATTCTTCGGTCAATCCCTTTCTAATTAAGCACGCCTCCAATGATTGTGTATTTCCGTCATCATCCTTTGCATTGGTCATTTGATAATTGTAGGTTGTTTGCCAAGAATCCAAAGTGTCTTCTACATCAATAAAACAATCGCTTTTACCCGCATCCTCCAATCCACAAGAGATAAAGAACGTTAGGACTCCAGCTAATAACAATAATTTAGAATTCATATTTCTTAGGTTTTAAGTTTTTACTTTTTTAAAATTTTTATGGTCTTCATCACTTTATTTTTTAAAAGAATTTTCAATTCATAGTTGCCTTGTTTAAGATGGTCGATGCTCATATAAATAACATCGTCTTTTTTATTGGTATCAGTTGAATTTTTCATCTATGAAGCCATTTGTTAAAACCAAAATTAGCAGGAATGATAAGCTGTGGGTAGCAGAAATGTTCCAAAACATACAAGATATGTTTCAGCCTTTAAAAAGCTTACTGTTTTTAGTAATTATGCTTTGTTTGAAAGATATTCGTTGGGCGTGCAGTTATACTCTTCCTTAAAACATTTGCTGAAATAGGAAGGTGTATTGAATCCTACTTGATAGGCTATTTCTGAAATTGAGGCATCAGATTCCTCGAGCAAACGGATGGCAAGCTTTAATCGTTGCGAGCGGATAAATTCACTTGCAGACATTCCGGATATTGCTTTCAATTTACGCTGAAGTTGGGTGCGGCTCATGTGCATAAGCTTTCCAAAACGTTCACTTGTGAAATCTGGTTCAGTAATGTGTTCATCCAAAACGGTTTGCAACCGCTTTAAAAAATCACTTTCGGTAGAAGTTATTGATAATTCAGGTTTGATGCTTAAAGTTTTACTAAAGTGCTTTTGAAGTTGCCTTCTATTTTCGATGAGTTTTTCAACCCTAATTTTCAACTTTTCACTCTTAAATGGTTTGGTTACATAAGCATCGGCGCCGGTTTTTACTCCTTCAATCTCATTCTCTTCGCCCACTTTTGCGGTCAGGAGGATTATAGGAATGTGACTAGTAAGTTCATTAGTTTTAAGGGTGTTGCACAATTGGATACCGTCTATCTCGGGCATCATAATATCGCTAATTATCAAGTCTGGCATTTTTTTTAATGCTTTTGAAATGCCTATTTTCCCATTCTCCGCTTCTATTACTTGATAATTATTCTTAAATATTGAAATTATAAAAGCACGTATATCCGCTTCGTCCTCGACTACCAATAACAGTGGATTTTCCCTTTCAACACTTTCAACTTGTGGACTGATTTGGGGTTCTTTGTTTTCTATTTGGTCATCAAAAACCAAAACCTCATCTTCAAAAGCTGAACTGTCTATAGGAATAGAAACAGTAAATTGAATTTTATTGTCATCGATATTGTTTGCGATTATGGTACCGTTTGAAAGTGTAACCAATTCTCTCACTAGAGCGAGACCCACTCCCACTCCTTCGGAAAGTTTATTGTCTTGATAAAATCGTTGAAATAATTTGCTTAAATCTTTCTTACCAACAAAATCACTTTGATTGATTACTGAAAGCACCAATACCCCCTCTTGATTACTCGCTTCAAAAACAATAGTGCTGCTTTCCGGAGAATATTTTATTGCGTTAGACAATAGATTTGATACAACTTTTTCAATTATATCGGTATCAAACCACACATTTTTCAAATCTTTAATACTGCTGGATATCGCAATGTTTTTTTCAGCTGCTTTGTATTGAAAGGCACTTATAAGCTGCTTGAGCAAAATAGCCAGATTTCCTTGTTTAATGGTTAATTTACGTTGCCCGGAATCTATCATAGACAAATCGAGCAATTGATCCACCAAACCCACCAACCGGTCTGCATTCTGCTTAACCAATGACAATTCCCTCTTATCTTCTTTGGAAAGTTTTGTTTTCGCCAATTGATTTTCAATCGGCCCAGAGATTAGTGTAAGTGGTGTCCGGAACTCATGCGAAATATTTGTATATAATTTGGTTTTAAATTCATCCAGTTTTTTCAAGCGTTCGGTTTCTTCATGTTCCAATCGCAGTTGAGCTTTTATTTCCCAGCGCCATTTTAAATACCTATAAAGATAAAACCCAAAAAGAACTGCCAAAAGCGCATATGCGCCTTTTGCCAAGTTGGTTCCATACCAAGGCTTTAAAATTGTAAATGAATACGTTGCGGGGTCAGTATTCCAAACGCCATCATAATTGCTGGAAATGACCTGAAATTCATAATCATTTGGCGGTAAGTTTGTGTAGTGCGCCACGTTGTTGTTTCCAGCGGCAATCCAATCTGCATCGTTGTTCAGCAGTTTATATTTGTATTGGTTGCGCTCCGGCTGTGAAAAATGAAGCGAGGAAAAAGTGAACGTAACCGTGTTTTCATCGTGCTGAAGATTTTGGTTGGGAATAAGTTTTCGGTCTTTATTGTAAACCTCGAAACCCGAAATTACGGTTTTTGGTTTTACGGGATTAAACGATAATTGATTGGGGTTAAACCAATTTATTCCTTCCAATCCGCCAAAATACAAAATACCGTTTTTATCTTTGAAATAGGCGCCAGTATTGAATTCAAAGGCTTGCAGTCCATCGTAATTGCTGTAATTTTCTATAACTGAAATTGTATTGTTTTGAAATTTCAACTTTGAAATGCCTTTGTTGCTGCTTATCCATAAATAGCCATCGGAATCTGGAAGAATTCCGTAAACAACATTATTGGGCAAACCTTCCGTTTTTGTGAATTTTTGAACTGTTTTATCATTTGGATTGTAGATTTGCAGGCCATCTCCGTTGGTTCCAATTAATAGAACAGTGCCATTAAAATATAATGATTTCACATTGCTATTTACTGACGCAATGTTTTCAATTGTATTGTTTTGAACATTTAATTTAAAAAGGCCGTCAGTCTCCGTGCCAACCCAAAGATCAGTGTTTGCTCCCTGTACAATAGTTCTAATATTGTTTGTGGTCAGGCTTGAATTTTCGGTTGTGTATTGCTGAATTATTCCTCGATCTTTATCAAACTGAATAAGTCCGTGATCTCTTGTTCCCAACCAAATATTGCCGCTTTTATCTTTGTAGATTTTCCAAATAGTAAACGAAGTTGTTTCTTTAAAAGAAGCAATCTTTCCCTTGGAATCCATTATTTGCAATCCGTGCGCCTGGTGGCCTATATACAGATTATCATCATCAGCCAATAAACTCATTATCCTATCTCCCAAAAGATTGGAATTTTCAGTGGTATAGGTATAAAAATCCTTTTTATCAATATTTAAACGGGTTAAACCTTTTCCCGAAGTTCCTACCCAAATATTATTTTGGGTATCTTTTGTAATTGCCCTTATAACGTCCACATTTACATTCAATGGCACTTGATCATTAGTTAATACATTGAATTTCACCAAATACTCATCGTAGTAACTCAGCCCCGTACCGTCCGTTCCCAACCAAATGGTGCCGGTATTGTCTTCAAACAAACTGAGCACATCGTTGTAGTGCAAAGCATAAGGATTGTTTTTGTTTTCTGTGAAATGTTGAATGGTTTCCCTTTCAAAATTTATTAAATAAACACCTTGCCCATAAGTTGCAACCCATAGTTGGTTTCGCTTATCAAACAAAAGATCTTGGATGATTAAATTTTTGGGCAATGAAGCCAAGGAAAAACCCGTGAATCTCGAAAACTCAGTTTCATTTTGTTGTTTTTTAAAAAGACCTTCACCAAAGCTTCCTATATAAATCGTTCCATTTTTTGATTGTGAAAGGGCGCTGAAATTGGTTTCGGGCAGAATTTCCCTAAACTTATAATTCCCATCTTTAATTTCGAAGAAACCATTATTTGTAGTAGCTAAAACGATATTATCATACGTTTCAAGAAAATCATAGATTGTACGGTTTGCGTCTTTTGATTTTAAAAATTGAACGGTGTCTTTGGTTTGATGATTTATTTTGTAAATTCCCTTCTCATAAGTGCCCAAATAATAATCTGAAGATTTATTTTGAATGAGCGTGCTTATTGGGCCAATATTCGAAATAGTTTTAAAACCATCAATTTCTTGATTGTATTTTTTAAGTTTTCCTGAGTTGGAAACAATCCACAGTTCACCGGTTTTGCTTACATATATTTTGCCCAGCTTACTGAATTTTGGTCTTGTTACATCTTCAAATTGAATGTCATAGTGAATAAAATCCCGACCATCATACTTATTTAATCCATCTTGGGTGGCAAACCACATAAACCCAGTACTGTCTTGGGCAATGCTAACTACACTGTTTTGCGACAAGCCCTGTTCAACGGTAAGCTCCCGAAAAGCCACCTGTTTATTGTTTTGTGAAAAAACAATCCAAGGGAATAATAAAAGAAAAAGTAGCTTTAAACGCTTCATTAAGGATTTGTTAGGCCAAATAAAATTACTAAAAATATAATTGTTGAAATTATTGAAAGATTTTGGGAGCGCCGCCCCAAATTTCACAGTGCTTTTAGGGATATTTTCTTAGGATTACATTTAACAAACAAAAACATCAAAAAGAAATGGAATATTTAAAAAAGCTTTTTATATTTGCAACCTCTTAAGCAAAACGCTTAGAAAACGCATACCACTGGAGAAATGGCAGAGTGGTCGAATGCGGCAGTCTTGAAAACTGTTGAGGGTCACACCTCCGGGGGTTCGAATCCCTCTTTCTCCGCTAGGGAATAGCTTAAATTCCACCAAAAGCCGATAAACACTATGTTTATCGGCTTTTTTAATTTCCTTCCATATCAATTAAAATTATCTAAAACCAACTAAAAAGTGAGCTATTCGGTGAGTATTTTTTAATGTAATTTTTACTCACCGCATGAGGCATAACTTCAATGTTATTAAGGCATTACAACGGAAATAAAAATTTTTTTATGTACCTTTAGAGAAATTTAAAAAGTACTCACCTATGCAATCTACATTTTCTATCTTATTTTATCCAAAGGGTAACGATATAGATAAAAATGGGAACTCCCCTATCTATGCACGTATTACCGTTAATAATAAAAGAAGTGAGTTCAGCATAAAAAGAAAAGTTTCCTTATCGAAATGGAATTCAGAAGCGGGCACCATTAGAGGTTCATCTTCGGAAGTTGGTGACTTTAATAAATATACGGCTGCTATCCGGGTAAAACTTCATAAGATATACGAGAAACTGCTAGAAGAGGATATCACAATTACTTCAGCGATGATCAAAAACATTTATCTTGGAAAAAATATAAAACATAAAATGCTGCTGGAAATTTTTCAGGAGCATAACGATAAGGTCGAAAACTTGATCGGAAAGGATTTTGCCGCAGGTACTGCTGAACGGTACCGAACCGCCAAGAAACATCTCGGGGAATATATTTTAAAGGAATATGGCAACGATGATATTCCAGTTAAGGATGTTGACCATTCTTTTATATCAGGCTTTGAATATTACCTCAAAACAACAAGGAATTGTTCACACAACACCGCCATCAAGTACATAACCAATTTTAAAAAAATTATTCGAATTGCCTATGCCAATGATTGGATAAATAAAGATCCATTTATCCATTGGAAGGCTAAACTTAAGATTGTAGATCGTGAATTCCTGAATGAGGGAGAACTTCAAACATTGGTAGAAAAGGAGTTTGGAATTGCGCGATTAGATCAAGTTAAGGATGTTTTTGTCTTTTCTTGCTTTACTGGATTGGCCTATGCCGATGCAAAAAAGCTTTCCTCGGATAATATAGTGATGGACATTTCAGGGGAACGATGGATCAAGATAAAAAGAAGCAAAACGGATACCAGAAGCAGCATTCCCTTATTGGCACTTCCGCAAGCCATTATTGAAAAATACGCAGAAAGCCCTGAAACGGCATCCGGAAATTTATTACCGGTATTGAGCAATCAAAAGACAAATGCCTATCTCAAGGAAATAGCTGATCTCTGTGGAATTAAGAAAAATCTTACCTTTCATTTGGCCCGACACACATTTGCGACAACAGTTACTCTGACCAATGGAGTCCCAATTGAATCCGTAAGCAAAATGCTTGGCCACAAATCTTTAAAGACTACGCAACACTATGCTAAGATCATTGATAAAAAAGTCAGTGAGGATATGAAGGCGCTTAAAGGTAAATATCAAAATATACGGATTTAGTAAATGCCACCGAGAAAGTACGGCCAACCTTAAGATTAAATAAAATTAAAATTCTTACTTTTTTGTTTTACAGCCTATTCAAGCTATAGATTTCTGTGTCTTCTGCTCCTCAGTAAACCGTGGATCGGGTAATCTGGGTATCTTTAGAATCTGTTCGGTAGTTATGGCATAATATCCCAGATCCTCGCTCACTATTCCCTTTATAAAGTAAATCCCCGCGCCCTGTATAGGGTATTTTGCCATAACCTTTGGAAATTGCACGCTATCAAAACAAACCCCATCCAAATCCAAAAAAGTGGAAAAGGCCATATAATCGCCCTTGGAAGTTTTGGTGGTCTTGGAGGTTACCAATTTTCCTATTATAGTAATGGGTTTATTTACATAGCGTCTTAAATCCTTTTCCTTTGTCTCAGGATACCTGCCCGGTTTTATAAATTTAAAGTCATCATGCAACGTAAACCCCAAGAGCTCCAAATTATCATAGGCGTCAATAATGTGTTCGCTTTTTAATAAGGGTAAACTATAATTTACCCGTTTAGGTTTAAATAATTGGGGTTGGTTGTGCTGGCTTTTATACGAATTATTGTTTAGGTGCGCAAACCACATTAATCTGTGTTTATTGGGTTCTAAAGCTCTAAAGGAATTTAATCGGATTAGCAATAGTAGCTGTTCCAATCCCAATTTACATCTATCCAAAAAATCATTAAAGTTTTTGAAAAGACCAAAAAGTTGGCGTTCATTGAGTATTTTTTGAATACTGCGATGGTCCAGATCCTTTATCATCCCAAAACCCAGATACACTGTTTTCCCCTTTATGCAATTGCCGTGGTCGCTATTGTTTATGCAAGGGTTTTCAACCGTACCGCCACATCTGAAGATTTCGTTTATATAGGTGTCCAGATTGTAAAAGCCTCCGCCATTGTTAAGAACCGCAGTCATAAACTCCAATGGAAAATATTTTTTAAGGTACAGGCTCTGGTAGCTCTCTACCGCATAAGATGCCGAATGTCCCTTGGCAAAAGCATAGCCGGCAAATGCTTTGATTTGATCCCAAACTTCTTCTATCACTTTTTGGGTGTAGCCCTTCTCTTTACAGTTTTCATAGAATTTCCTTTCCAGGGCATCAAATTGTTCCTTGCTCCTGCCCTTGCCGCTCATTCCCCTTCGCAATACATCTGCTTCGGCCAAACTCAAGCCTGCAAAATAATGTGCAACTTTGAGAACATCTTCCTGATACACCATTACCCCATAGGTCTCGGGCATAATCTCCAACAATACCGGATGGGCCTCCTTTCTCTTTTCGGGAAAACGACGGCGCTCAATATAGGCATTCTTCATCCCGCCATTGGTAACGCCGGGACGAATGATAGAACTGGCGGCAACCAGACCTAAATAATCCTGGGTCTGCAGACGGGTCATCAGGGTACGCATGGCGGGCGACTCCACATAAAAAACGCCCATACAGTCCCCTACTTTTAGAAGGTCGTTAATTTCTGGATCATTCTTAAATGGAGTGGTATCATCAATGTCTCTGATCTGAGCCTCTGGTTGATTTTCCCTGATCAATTGAATGGTATCCTTAATCTTTGAAAGTCCGCGTTGGGCAAGGATATCGAATTTAAAAATACCTACTGCTTCCGCAATGTGCATATCTATCTGCAGGGTTTGGAAACCCTTGGGTGGCATAAAGGTGGCGCAATAAGCCTGTACGGGGTTTTTGGTAATTACGATACCGCCAGAATGCACACTAAGGTAATTTGGGAACCCATGGATAAGAGTGGCATATTTTGTTACCAGTTTAAAGTAATGGTCATTTTTTTTATGCTCTCTGTCGCCTTTTAAGAACGCATCAATTTCGGCTTTTGGCAGTCCAAATACTTTGGCAAGCTCCCGAACAACTGCTTTGAATTGAAACGTTACATAAGTACCCATAAGGGCGGTATTTGGGAAACGTTCAAAAATATAGCGGGTAACATCATCCCTGTCCTTCCAAGAAAAATCTATATCAAAGTCAGGCGGTGAGGAACGATACAGGTTGATGAAACGTTCAAAATAGAGGTCCAATTCAATCGGGTCCACATTGGTAATCCCCAAGATATAAGCGACAACACTATTTGCCCCACTGCCCCGCCCAATGTAGGGATAGTCATTCTTTATCGCATACTGAACAATATCGTAATTGATTAGAAAGTAAGAAACAAAGTCCATTTGCTGGATTGCATGAAGTTCCTTTTCAATCCGTTCCTTTATTTTGTGGGTTATCGTTTTATATCGGGACGATATTCTTTGGTTTACCAAGGAAACCAGATATTCATAATCCTCTTGGGTATTGGAAAGATAGGTAGCTTGGTTTTGATTCACGCGATTTTCATCAAATTTAAAATCAATAGTACAGGAGTTTAAAATAGACCGGGTGTTTGATAAGATATATTCAAAATCCTCAAACCGCCTTTCGAGTTCATGTAGAGTGTACATTTTATCGTTGGCACTTCCCTGTTCTAGTTCTGGCAATTTGCTTAACACAATATTTAGGTCTATGCACCGCAGTAATCTGTGGATATTGAAATGTGTTTGATTGCAGAAGGTTACAGACTGTAATAACACCAGTTTTTCGGTAAGCTGTTTTAGATGGGAGAATTTTAATTTGTTAAGGTCTGCTACAGAAATGCCGATGTACCAATTTGGAGCGAAGGATTCCAGTTCATATTCAAGTATTTTTTCAAAGGGAATAATAGTTATTACATTCAAAAATGAGGGTGGGATTTCGGGGAAGTCTTTTTTAGCATGAAGGTATTGGGTTAAAAATTGGTTGATTTCCAGGTAGCCTTTATTGTTTTTTGCCAAGCAGACATAGCATCGGGTGTTTCCGTTACGAATATCGGCCCCAACCACGGGTTTAAGGTTTTCTTTTGTTGCTTCCCTTATAAATTCCAGACAGGCGGAGGTACTGTTAATATCAGTAAGTGCCAAAGATTCGATAGTATGTTCTTTTGCCAATTGCAAGAGTTGGGGTACTGAAAGCACCCCGTACCGCAAAGAGTAATATGTATGGCAATTGATATACATTATTGATTTCTATGGGCCAATAAAATGGGCGGTTCGCCATCAAATGGATTACGGCCGGAGATAACGGTCCGCACATCCAGTGTGGAAGCCTTCATAACACTGCCTGCCCCGAAACGGTTACGGATATGATCCAAGGATTTATAGAGGTTCAATGTCTTTTCGTTATCGTCAAAAAGGTTAATTTGGTAATGGCCGCCAACCAAATGGGAAAACTTTACACCTATTAGCCGAACCAATATCCTGCGTTCATAGAGTTTATTAAAAAGTTCCATTGCGGCGGGTATTAGAATATGGTCGGCACTGGTGTAGGGAATGCGAATTTGTTTGTTATAGGTCTGGAAATCGGAGTATCTGATTTTTACGGAGACACAACCCGTCATTTTATTTCCAAGCCTGAGTTGGTAACACAGGGTATCTACCATAGCGGTAAGGGTGTCCCGGAGTCTCTGGACATCTATTGTATCAAGATTGAATGTGCGCTCATTGGAGATTGATTTGCGTTCGCAATAGGGAATTACGGGGGTGCTGTCAATTCCATTGGCACGGTTCCAGATGGTCTGCCCGTTCTTGCCCATAACGGAAGTAAGCATTTCCACCGGCATTTCCTGGATGAGCTTTACGCGATCAATCCCCAGGTGGATTAAAGTTTGGGCAGTGGCTTTGCCGATCATCGGTATTTTTCGGATGGACAATGGTGCCAAAAACGCCTTTTCAAAACCGTAATCAATTTTAAGCTGGTTGTTGGGTTTGGCCTCTCCCGTTGCCACCTTGCTCACTATTTTATTTTGGGAGAGTCCGAAAGAAATTGGCAATCCCGATTCCTTGATAATACGTTTGCGCAGTTCGCAAGCAAACTTATAGTTTCCAAAAAATCGGTCCATGCCAGTCAGGTCAACATAAAACTCATCCACACTTGTTTTTTCAAATAATGGGACGGAATCACGAATAACATCCGTGATAAGATTTGAGTACTTCATATAGGTACCCGCATTGCCCCGAATAACAATTGCTTGGGGACAAAGTTGTTTTGCGATTTTCATTGCCATCCCCGAACGGACACCATATTTTCTGGTTTCATAACTACAGGCAGCTACCACTCCTCTACTGCCCGTACCCCCTACCAATACAGGCTTTTTTAGCAATTCGCTATTTAGCAAGCGCTCTACCGACACAAAGAAAGTATCCAAATCAAGATGGAGAATTGATTTTTTCATCAATACAAAACTATGGAATATTTCCATTTGTTTGGAATTATTCCAGTAGGAATTTTATAAACAATATCAATCTGGATGAAGAAGGACGGAGAGAGACAGGAGGTAAATGAAATGTAGTGAAGAAAATTTTATAAAAAAACCTCCATCATAAATGATGGAGGCCAACTTGACTAGGCAATCATATTACCTACTCTTCTTCTTGATTCCAATCATCCCCTTGTTTTCTTGTGGGATCTTGGTTTCTGTCATTCTGGGAAGGGTTGTTTCCAGCAAATTGTGGATTGTTCTCCTTGCCCGTTTGATTTCTTTCATTTTTCATAGCAATTCAATTTTAATTAATCTTTTTTTATTAAAAGTAGCGTCAAATTTCTAATAGTAAATACCTTATAACATTCCATTGGCACCTATTTTTAAAATAATTAACTAAAAGCATATGTACGGAGATCTTTTTTATCTTTTTAAGATTATGCCACCTTCGTTAAAACAATTTTAAACTATCTACATTATAGCTAAATGTTTAATAATTTTAAAAATAAAAGACACACTATGAAAAAAGAGAAATCCAAACCAAAGAAATTTCCTTCCCAAACGCAATCTCAGCCCGGGGAGGAAAATAAAATGAAACCACAACCGGAGATTATTCGAGAAAATTATAAAGGCAGTGGTAAATTAAAAGGCAAAGTAGCATTTATTACCGGGGGAGACAGTGGTATTGGAAGGAGTGTAGCCGTACACTTTGCCAGGGAGGGTGCTTCTGTGGCCATTGTTTATTTAGAGGAAAACAAAGATGCAAAAGAAACCAAAAGGATGGTTGAAAAGGAAGGGAGCAAATGTTTAATATTGAAAGGAGACTTAAAGGATGCAAAGTTTTGTAAAAAGAGTATTGCTGAGTGTATAAAGCACTACGGGAAATTAAATATTTTAGTCAATAATGCCGCCGTACAATTTCCAAAAGACAAGCTGGAACAGATTTCGGAGCAACAATTAACGGAAACTTTTCAAACCAACATATTCGCATATTTTTATATAGCCAAGGCAGCGCTTCCTCATTTAAAGAAGGAAGACGTTATAATAAACACCAGTTCCGTAACCGCCTATAGGGGAAGTGATCATTTGATGGATTACGCCAGCACAAAGGGCGCTATTGTTAGTTTTACGCGCTCACTGTCCAGCAATCTTGCATCAAAGGGCATACGTGTAAACGGAGTAGCACCAGGCCCCATATGGACGCCCCTTATTCCTGCAACATTTGATGATGTAACTGATTTTGGTCAAGATACCCCGATGGGAAGAGCGGGACAACCCAGTGAGGTGGGTCCTGCCTATGTTTTTTTAGCCAGCGATGACAGCAGTTATATAACGGGACAATTTATTCATATCAACGGGGGCGAACTTATAGGGGGATAACTCCATTTCTAAAAAAAATGTGGACAGCACCTTAGGGAAGGTCCATCGATAATTTTGGATTGGATGGTCAATTTTAAGGATTAAATTTCCATTTGGAAATAATCCTTATGAAATTTTATCCCATTATTGAAGAAGTTTCTATATTTAACTTATGTGTATTGAAGTCTCCTTAAATAAAACGGATTTAGAGATTGAGGATTTTTTTGATGCCTATTTTAGGGTGATGTGTGAGTATGAACCCTATTCTTATAGAGCTGCGCTTGGTTTTCCAAATCTATATATCATACCACAGCACGATCCCGATGGCATTTGGCCCGCACATTGGGGATTTATTCCCGCAAATGAAAGTGATAATATTCTTTCCTTTCGGCAACAATATAATCTGCATGCAATTTCTATCGACCAGTTTTTAAACTTAAAATACAATAAGCCTTCCCTAAATTTTGGTAGGTGTTTAATTTTGGCAGATGGATTTTATTTAAGTGAGCTAAGATCCGGAAATAAAAATAGAAAAATTTGGAAGGTTACAAATGGTGATTGGGCAAAGGGCAAACTGTTTGCATTTGCAGGTATTTATTCCTTAATTGACGAAGACCTTTTTTCTTGCTGCATAATTACCAATCCTGCAAATAAAAATGTGATTCCCCTTGAAAGAGAAATTCCATTTATACTTGATGATACTTTTAGGAACGAATGGTTACGGGAAGACCTTACACAAGCTGCCCTAAAATCCCTACTCCAATTTGGATTTACAAAAGACCGATTAAAAGTAACGTCCTATAAAGGAACAGCAATGTACCGGGAGGAAATTCATTCCTATAAAAAGGTAGTTGCAACCCACTTAAATCGCAATATTTGATTATTTATATAGCTTTAGCTGTTAATGTAACTTCATAAGGAAACTGAAAATTTTCCAAACCACCTCCTTCTAGCCAATCCCTTCTATTTTCCTTCTTTAATATTATGGGCATTCTTTTTTTATTGTTGTGTATCTCCTCCATTAGCTCGTTTGCTTCGGTAGTTGCTATTGTATAGGTAGTCATATTTTCACCGTTTGAAGGATTGATCCATTCGCTGTACAACCCTGCAAAGCCAAAGATTTCCTGATCGGTGGGCCTGATAATATATTTTTGTTTTTCCTTTCCTTTCGCATCGAGCCACTGCCATTCATAAAAGGCATCGGCAATCACAAGACAACGGTTTTTTACGGAATTCCGAAAAGCGGGTTTTGATGCGGCCGTTTCAATTCGGGAATTCAATGTCATCTTTCTTATGGAATCATCCTTTGCCCAAAAAGGTATCAAGCCCCAGTTTGCCATGGCAATATGGCCCTTGTCCTCATCCATTATTATCGGGTTCTTTGAAAAGGAAAATCCATTGATGGCTTCCCGGGGGACATACAGTTCCGGTTCGTAAAATACAGCATCGAACTCCTGTTCAATGGATTTTTTGTCCGCCGTTAATTTAGTATGATAACACATAACAAATAATTGATATTTAAAAATACAAAAAATATAAGAAATGATTGAGACTAGATACATATAATCAAACCCTCTCTTCTAGACCTTAGAAAAGTAGCCTGCCCAGAGTGTAAGCTTCCCCTAATTAGAACTGTTCATTTTTCTAATACTTTTACAAACTTATTGTTTTTAATTCTCTTGGGGCTAGCCCCAAGAGAATTAAGTTCCGCATATTTTACCGGCGGTATTTTACCCAGCCCGTCGTGCGGGCGGTAATGGTTGTAATCGTGCATCCATATCTGTGTCTGTTCTCTTACTTGGTCTATATCCTCAAAGATATATTTGAGCACCCCTCTTCTGTAACTCCCATTGAACCTTTCGACAAACGCATTTTGTGTGGGTTTCCCCGGCTGTAGGCTGTATATACTTGAACTCGATATCGTGCATCTCGCTCCATTCCGAGGCGATCTTGGCTATAAATTCAGGGCCGTTGTCCATCCGTATTTTTTTTGGTTTGCCTTTTTTATTGATAAGGTGGTTGAGTACCCAGACCACGCGGTTGCTCGTCAGGGAGAAGTCGACCTCAATATGGAGTGCCTCTCTGTTAAAATCGTCGATTATATTAAATGCCCTAAAGCGCCTTTTGTTCTCTAGGACGTCTGTTACAAAATCCATGCTCCAGGTATGGTTGAGCTCGCTTGGAACCTCCAGGGGTTCTTTTGTTGTGGCAGGCAAGCGTTTCTTCACCTTTCTGCGCAAGGGGAGCCCCAGTGCCACATAGACCCTGTGCATACGCTTATGGTTCCAGGGTTTTCCCTCTTCGCGCAACCGGTCATAGGCCTTCCAAAAACCTTCCTCTGAATGTTCCTTTGCCTTTTGTTGTAAGGCCTGTTCTATCTCGCTGTCATCCTTGGGCAAAGGTCTATAATAATAAACGCTCTTACTCATGTTAAGTACACGGCACGCCCTACTGATGCCGTAATGGATAAGTTCTTTGGCAATGGTTCGCTTCCTGCAGGGCTTTAAAGCTTTTTTTCGATGATCTCCTTGGCCATCTGGTGGTCAAGGGCCAGAGTGGCATACATCTGCTTGAGCTTGCGATTCTCTTCCTCTAGCTCCTTGAGGCGCTTGAGCTCCTTGGAGTTCATTCCAGCATATCTAGAACGCCACTTATAGAAAGTGGCGGGGCTGACCCCATGCTCACGACTGATCTGGTCGACACTCTTTCCATTGTCGAACTCTTTTAAAATCTTTGCAATCTGTTGTGGTGAAAATTTACTTCGTCTCATAATACTGTTTAAAATTAAGATAATTATTCTACTTTTAAACAGTTCGGTTTAAAGGGAAGCTTACATTAGAATTTATGCTTCTATTACTGACTAACTTTATAGTTGTTTTTCTAATTACTTCATCTCTTCCGTATTCGTCTAAAAATGCTTTAAACGTTGTTGCTAATCGATGAATAATAGACCCTTTATAAGATTTCTTACCATTATAAAGTTTAGAGTATGTAAAATTCTCATCTGCTCGCCTTGTACTATATTTTAATTGAGATATACAAATTGTGTCTGCACTTTTAAAATCCTTACCCCCATAATATTCGGTAAGGTCTATCCCTAAAAACTTTTCTCCATAAGGGTCTAATTTTTTTGAGGCGTTCTCCTCGACACCCTCAATTGTTACGGCTTGTAATCCTCTTTCATCAAAATTCAATAAATCAAGAGACTTTTTGATAGCCCATAGAATATGAAAATCATCACCGGCACTTGATAAATCTGCATCTGGAATTGTTTTCTTAATAGACATTTAAAATATAATTTCAGTAAATATACAAACTTCACATACTGAATATTTAAAGCCGTGCCATTTATAGTATATTTTTACTATTAATTAATCACGAGTAAATATCTTAATAAAGTAGAGTGTAATGTTCTAGAGAATAGGATTTTATACTTAATTACTTTTGATGAAGGAAAACTTTTGGAAAGGTATTGGATTCTGACGGATATGTAATAATTTATTGTGGAATATTGAACTCAATATCCAACAATTCCTTAGGATGCATTTTCAATCCATTTGCAATTTTCAGCAAAGTTTTTAAGGTAATATTCTTCTGTCCCAGCTCAATTTTATTAATATCACTTGAATCAATAGAAGTATAAAACTCTAAGTCATCCAAAGTATATCCTCTCAATTCTCTTTCACATTTTACTTTCTGCCCAAATTTTGCTAGAAAATCTTTTAATAGAATAGTATTGCTCATTTCTTTAATTAAAGAAATTTAAAAGATTACAATTGTTTTTAGAGCTTAACAAACTGTTCGATAATAATAAAAATCGGAATTCTTAATCTATAGGACACTCAGGCCAAAAATCCTTTGGCGAACAATCTAAAACTTTAGCTATTTCGTTCAAGTGATTAATATTGTATTTGGTTTTTTTGGAAGGAGCTTCTCTATCACCAATAAAACCTACACCTTTATTCAGTGCAAGAGATAATTTTTCTTGACTTAATCCTTTAGCAATTCGAACTTCTTTTACCCTTTGAATAACAAAAAGTTCGATACCTGTCAAATTTGTAGCCATAGAATACAAATAGCTTCAAAATCATAGATATTTTCAACGGACTATAGTCCATATTTAAATATTTTTATTATTTTTGTTGATATTATATATTTGCGATTCTTCTTAAGAGCAAAAAACTAGAAGCATTCGCTTTGAATCTCGACTTGAAAACTGGCGTTTTTAAAACCACGAGAGGATAAGTAGAAGGCTCACGTCCCGGGCGTGGGCTCTCTTATCGTGGTAAGGTATGCCAGTACCCCAGGTCGGTAAGTTGAGTTCCGCGCCCACTTTTTTCTGCGGTTTTAAAGCAGATAGTTATTGTGGTGTAGCTCGATTCAGCGGCCTTGTTAATAAGGTAAAACGGTGCCGATAGCGCTGGGATAATGATTCCCTTTAAACCGCAATACTATGCCTAGGTATTTATCACATCCAAAGAATTTGGAGGGGTACAAGTCACTTTTTGAGACCCTCTACCCGCCCCTTTGTCTATTCGCCAATAGATACCTGAACGATATGGATGCTTCCAAAGATATCGTGCAGGAGGTTTTTATAAAAATATGGGAGAAACAACCGGTATTTACCAACCCCAACACTACCAAAGCCTACTTTTATACCACCGTCAAAAACTATTGCCTCAACTACTTAAAATGCAATCACCATAAAATAATCACCAATGCTGCTACCTTAGATAATGAACTCCAACAGTCGGAAGATTATTTTTTCGCCGAACTGGTTTCGGCAGAAATCAATGCCCAACTATATAAGGCCATAGACACCCTACCAAAAAAAGCTGCTAAAGTAATTTCCCTTTCACTAAACAACTATACCACTAACGAAATCGCCGAAGAACTAAACATCACCCCCAGTACCGTAAGGACCCAAAAAAGCCTGGCCTATCAAAAACTTAAAGGTCTATTGGCCCCTATAAAATATTTTCTTTCATTTTTATAAATACGCAATGTATTGCCCAACTTAATATATTTGACTAATCAACAGCCTGTTACGTTCTTGACAGGGATGAAGTTTATTTTCTTCGCTCTCTTTAGGGACGGGGTAAACGAAGAAAATAAACTGATAAATTAGGTCAAACACTAAGAAATCAAATTCAATTTTTCCAATTTATTTTTAGACGCTTATTATTCAGTTTGTTTATTAAGTAGTGAAAAGTATTACTTACGTTCAATAATAGACACGTCCTACACTTCTTCTTCCCGTAGGCTCACAACAGGATGTAAAAAACAAGCGCTGATAGTAAACGCAATTCGCAATTTCGAAGGGTAACAACTCTTTCAGCCTTCGTATCTCGAACTTCGTACATCGAACTTCGTATATCAAAACTTCGTACCTCGTACCTCGAACTTCGTACCTCCTCATTATTTTTTCCAATATTTTTTTAGACACATTCTCCCTTCCGTTGTTATAGAGGTACAAAGAAACCACAATGACAATCCACGACCGTCTATTTGCCTTGGCAAACAAATTGGCCAAAAGCCTTTCCAAAGGAGAAAAAACCGCAGCCCTTAATGAGGCTGAATTCCTAAGTAAGGAAGCCAAAAACCGTATTGAGAAAAATCTCTCTGAGGAAAATATCCAGGAACAACAACTCAAACTAGCGGAAATAGATATTGACAACGACTGGAAAAAAGTGGCCAACAGATTACAAAAACCCACAAGAAAACCCACAAGAGCCCTACTGCCTACGCTATATAGAGTGGCCGCCGTAGCCTTATTGCTATTTTCCTTCTCATATTTCACCTACAACCACATTCAAAAATCTGGACAAGGAGCTTCAGTGCAGGTAGCCATTGAACCAGGAACAGATAAGGCTATCTTAACTCTAGAAGACGGTACACAAGTAGCATTAAGCCCTGAGACTCCTTTCAAAAACAAGATCGCCCAAACCAAAGGCGACGGGTTGGAATACAATCAGATCAACGCTCAGTTATATACGGTCTTTAATTATTTGACGGTGCCAAGAGGCGGCCAATATCAACTAACACTCGCAGATGGCACCAAAATATGGTTGAATGCCGAAACAAAGATAAAATACCCCGTGGCTTTCCAGCCGGGAAATACCCGGACCGTGGAACTATTATATGGTGAAGTTTATTTGGATGTTTCACCTAGCACCAAGCATCAAGGAGGTGCCTTCAAGATTATTGCGCAAGAGCAGGAGGTGGAAGTAATTGGTACGGAATTTAACCTTAAGGCTTATGGAGAGGATGCAAAAATATACACCACCTTGGTAGAGGGAAAGGTACAGATTATTGCAAATGGCAAACAAGCTTATCTCAATCCTAGTGAGCAATCCGTCTTGGACTTAAGCTCAGGCCAATTGGCAAAATATCAGGTCGATGTAAATTACGACACCGCATGGATTAGAGGATATTTCTATTTTAAGGACAAACCACTTAAAGAGATTATGCAAGTCTTGGGCAGATGGTATGACGTACAGATTTCCTTCAACTCCTCCGAGTTGGAAAAGGTAAAATTTAGCGGCCTATTAAGTAAAAAGCAAACAATTGAAGAAATATTGAACGGAATCAAAAACACTAACAGTATAGACGCCTATGAGATAAAAAAAAACACCGTTACCATTAGATAAAAAAAGGGAGAAGAGCCACTACCTGGAAAGTAAAAAACTCAACTCCCATAATAATTGGAATACTAACCAATCAATTCACAAATTTATGGAAATTAAATTAATAAAAGGGCTTGCAATTCATGCAAGCCATCTCCAGAATATTATCGCGAGAACCATACTGCTCTTAAGTTGTACAACCATCTTTGGCTTCTCGCCAAATTCCTTGACTTCTCAAAACCCCAAAATTACGATTGACCAAGATAGGACAGTTACCATCTTCGAAGTCTTTGAAATAATTGGCAAACAAACAGCATGCACCTTCATCTACCAATCCAATATTTTTAAAGATTTACCCAAAATAAAACTCAAAAAAGGCACCGTCAAGGTAAATGAGCTCTTACAGCAATGCCTTCCCCCAGCAGATTATACTATTACCACAACAAAGGATAATTACATAACCATTACCCGCCGAATTAGCAACGTCTTTCCACAGGGCAACATAAAGGGAGTCGTAACAGACTCCCTGGGTATGGGGATGGCTGGCGTGAACATTATTATAAAAAACACCTCCAAAGGTACCCAGAGCGATTTGGATGGGCTCTACAGCATAATAGCTCATCCTTCCGATACATTGGTGTTTACTTATATGGGCTTTAAACCCCGAGAAGTTGCTGTAGGAAATCAAGCTATAATAAATGTTATTATGCAACCAGATGCCACTTCGCTAGACCAAGTGGTAATTAATGCGGGCTACTACAAAGTTTCCGATAGGGAAAAGACGGGGAGTATTTCGCGGGTTATGGCTACCGAAATTGAGAACCAACCTGTCAACAACCCTTTAGAAGCACTGCAGGGAAGAATGCCGGGGGTTGACATTGTTCAAACCTCAGGAGTGGCGGGAGGCGGTTTTACCGTTCGCATTCGTGGCCAAAGCAGTATTTTGGCTGGTAATGAACCATTGTATATTATTGATGGACTACCTTATAACAGCCAGTCATTGGGCTCACAGAGTGCCTCCGGGCTTATCATTCCTGGCGCCGATATAAGTCCCCTAAACGCCATAGACCCCAATTCCATAGAAAGCATTGAAGTGCTTAAGGATGCCGATGCTACAGCTATATATGGCTCCCGGGGTGCCAATGGAGTCGTGCTTATTACCACCAAAAAAGGAAAGGAAGGAAAAACGAGATTTACAATAGGCAGTAGTACGGGCATAGCCCATATTACCCGCAAAATAAAATTGCTTAATACAGAGCAATATTTAACCATGAGGCGGGAGGCCTTTGCCAATGACGGCATAACCGAATACCCTGCAACAGCCTATGATGTAAATGGCACCTGGAATCAGAAACGATATACCGATTGGCAAAAAACCCTTATTGGCGGTACGGCAAGATTTAGGGATTTGGATGCCGCTATATCAGGTGGAAATGAAAATACCCAGTTTCGGATAGATGGCAGGTACCTTAATGAGACAACCGTGTATCCAGGCGACTTCAATTATGACCGTGTAAACCTTAATTCAAATTTGCAGCATCGCAGTAATGATGATCGATTTCAATTGGGCTTTACCGCCGGCTATACCTTAGAGAATAATCTATTGCCCGGCTCCGATTTATCAGGGGTTGCGCTTCGGCTTGCGCCAAATGCCCCTGCGCTGCACACTGAAGATGGAGCCTTGAACTGGGAAAACAGCACTTGGACCAATCCCTTGGCACAGTTAGAGGGAGTCTACAATAATACCTCCAAAACGCTTATAGGAAGTACGATATTGCAATATGAAATGCTAAAGAATTTGGACTTAAAGGTACAGATGGGGTACCGCAATTCCAACTTTGAAAGCAATAACCAGATACCGCATACCATCTATGATCCCGCCTATGGTTTAGATAGTAGTGTTTCCCAATCCTATCTCCATACGGGAACCCATACCTCATTTATTACAGAGCCGCAGATAAATTGGACGTTGAAAAGGGAAAACCACAGTTGGAATGTTTTATTGGGGGCCACCTTCCAATCGCAAAAAACCGATCAGCTTACCTTATTGGGTTACGGTTTTGCCAATAATGGGTTTTTGGAAAACCTTTCCGCTGCCAATACGTTGATTATTCTGAACGAGGACAGCTACCAATATAAATATCAATCCTTCTTCGCGAGGTTAAACTATGCGTTCAAAAAACAACTGTATTTTAACCTCACAGGAAGACGAGATGGGTCCAGTAGATTTAGCAATTCCAATAGATATGGCAATTTTGGGGCCATTGGCGCGGCATGGATTTTTTCAGAACAATTAAACGTACCCTGGCTCAATTTTGGGAAACTCCGAGGAAGCTATGGTATAACTGGAAATGACCAAATTGCAGACTACCAATATCTACAAAACTATTTTTTGGTCGACCACTCCTATGATGGAAACATTGGTCTGGAACCAGCACGAATTTATAATCCCAATTACCAATGGGAAGAAAACGAGAAAAGAGAAGTGGCTCTGGAACTTGGATTCTTTAATGGTGCACTGGAACTCTCAACGGCCTATTACAACAATCGCTCCTCCAACCAACTAATAGATTATTCACTACCGGCCACTACGGGTTTTCCATCCATACAGGCGAATTTAGATGCCATCGTGGAAAATTCGGGATTTGAATTTGAGCTCTTGGGCCGAATGGTTCGTAAGGAACATTTTAAATGGAACAGCTCGCTCAATCTATCCCTGCCCAAAAATAAGTTGGTAGCTTTTCCAGGTCTCGAAAATTCAACATACTCCAACCAATTTGTAATAGGAGAACCCCTCAATATTCTAAAACTATACCATCTTACAGGCGTTAATCCAGAAACAGGGCTTTATGAATTTGAGGACTACAATGGTGATGACGAACTATCTGGCTTGGAGGATAGGCAGTACTTGGCAGACCTCAGCCCCAAAATTTTGGCAGGACTTTCCAATTCCTTTACATACCACAATTGGTCCTTTAACTTATTCCTACAATATGTAAAGAAAGATGCGCTGAATGAATACTTCGGTACCGAACCCCCAGGCACCATGTCCAATCAGCCAACGGGTGTACTGGATAGATGGCAAGCAACGGGGGATAACGCTCCTATTCAACAATACACCACAGGCTTAAATGATGGGGCCTATACCGCCTATTCCCGATTTAGCCAAAGCAACGGTATCATTTCCGATGCCTCCTTTTTACGTTTAAAATCGATGTCCATATCCTATAGCCTTCCTTTGGCGAATAAGAAAACCCGTACCTGCAAGGTGTCACTGATGGGTCAGAACCTATTTACGTTCACCAACTTCAAGGGTGGCGATCCGGAACAGACAAAAGGTTTTCTGCCCCCATTGCGAAGGATATCCCTGCAAGTACAATTTCAGATATAAAAACTTAAAACAATAGTACAATGAAAACAATGATCAATAAACAAAATAAAACCCTAGGGTTCTTTTGGGCCATAATAGCCATTTTGATATTTGGTAGCTGCGAGGACTATCTGGAGGCGGACGATCCTGTGGGACAAATAAATACCGAAACCGTATTTACGGATGAAAATACCGCTACAACAGCAATTACCACCTTATACGGCAAACTTAGGGACCAAGTGCTGTTGCCTGGAAATTCCAACGGTTTAGGGATTTTAATGGGGCTATATGCCGATGAATTGGATTATTATGGATCCCCTGGGGAAAGTGCAGAACAATTCTATCTCCATCAAGTCACCGCACCTAATCTTATGGTAAAGGAAATTTGGGACAACTCCTATCACCTCATTTACTTATGCAATGCCGCTATAGAAGGAGTTGACAATTCTGAAACCCTATCTCAGGCAGTCAAGGCACAATTAATAGGTGAGGCGTTATTTGTTAGAGCAATGGTTCATTTTTATCTCGTTAATTTATTTGGGGACATACCCTATATCACAACTACCGATTATGAGCAAAACGCAACCGCGGCACGTATGGGTGAGCAACTAGTTTATGAGGCTATCATAAGCGACCTTCTGAATGCAAAAAACCTTTTGGGTACCGATTACCCAACGGGGGAACGCATCAGGGCAAACAACTATGTGGCAGCTGCCCTTCTTGCCCGAGTATATCTCCATAGCCGCCAATGGCAAAAGGCAGAGGAAGAAAGCACCTATGTCATCAACAATCCCGCCTTTGTTATGGAAACTGACCTGAATAGGGAGTTCTTAATGGAAAGTACTTCCGCCATATTACAATTGAAACCCAAAAACGAAGGTGATAATACGTTGGAAGGGGCCAGTTTTATATTTTCTTCTGGTCCACCTCCCGTCCCAGCACTTAATAATAGGCTGGTGGAAGAAATGGAAGAGGACGACCTGCGCAAAGAAAGCTGGATAGGAGCCGTTAGCGACGGTGCCAATACTTGGTATTTCCCTAATAAATATAAACAGAACCTCAACACAGGTACAACTATGGAATATTCTATAGTTCTCAGAATTGCCGAACTGTACCTTATAAGAGCGGAAGCGCGGGGTTTGCAAGGAAATCTAATGGGAGCTGCAAATGACCTGAATATTGTACGTACACGAGCAGGGTTGCAGAATATATCCGTTACCACTCCAGAAGAACTATTAGAGGCCATTATAAGGGAAAGACGTTTTGAGCTTTTTACTGAATACGGCCATAGGTGGTTCGATTTAAAAAGGCTAGGCATGGCAGCTGATGTTTTGACCGACATAAAACCCGGGTGGCAATCAACCGATATTTTACTGCCCATCCCAGAATCAGAACTGCTACTTAATCCTAACCTTGAACCTCAAAATCCCGGATATTAAAAATGAGAATAAATACAGTAAATACAAAGCAACCAAACAAAAAGAAGATTGTATTAAAAGGAAATAAGCGTATCCATACTATTTATTATGCTGTTCAAATTATAATGCTCTCCTTCTTTTTAAGCCAGAATCAACCATTACATGCGCAAAATGGTTCCAGTACAATAACTGATAAGCAATCAAATAAAAAATTAAAACCGTATCCCTTTGGCTTAGACAAGGTCTGGAGTAATAATTTAACGGTATCCGCAATGTCACCTGATGGAAATTGGATTGCCTTTACAGAATACTTTTCGGTAGGAGAAAATAGTATGCGCTTGCGAAATGTGAATAAGGAATCAAACCAAATATTGCCGGAGGGCTATAAAAACAAATTTTCCACAAACAATAAATGGTTCGGAAGTTTATCTGCGGGCAACAAATTTCTTTTAATAAATCTAGAAACTGGTGACAGGGAAGATTTTGAATCGGTTCAGGAATTTGATTTTTCTTTTGACGGGCGATACCTTAGCGTTCTTCAAAAAGAACCCAATGGCATTTCCAATCTAAAAATAATAAACCTAGAAAACCATACGGAGCGCATCATTAATGTTATAACCAAGTTTGTCTGGAATCCCACCAATCAATATATGCTTTTAGTTAAAGGAGACGAATCAAAAAAGGTCCTCCTTTTTAATGCCATAAAAGCCACAGAAACGGAAATTGGAGTAAAACTCTCAAGTACAGTCAACTATTTAAAATGGAATGATACTGGATCGGCTGCGGTTATCATGGATCAAACAAAAGAGAAGCATCACATAGGGGTTTATTATTTAAATAAAGGTTTCATCCCATTGGAAGAATCCGTATTGGAACAGAAGCTTCCAAATTACGAAGTCGGAAATAGGGAGCCTTTCCTTTCTGATGATGGAAATACCGTCTTATTCTTTAGAAAACAGAAAGGACATCAATTGGTCAAGGAGGATAAAATTGAGGTATGGAAGACCTCCGATCCCCTCCTCTATCCAAGCTTGAAATTGCGAGAAGATTTTATATATCCCTATCTTCTCACCGCCTGGTACCCAGAAAAGAAAATGATAAGGGAAATTGCGACCCCGCAGTTTCCAACAGCCGAAATGGATATAGAACACAATTTCGCCCTCCTCTACAACGAGTTGCAATATGGTGACGAAAACACGGAATTTTTAAAGGCCGATATTTATTGCAAGAATATACAAACAGGTGAAATGCGCTTGGTGGTGGCAGAACAATCACTGACCGATTTGGTGTCAATCTCCCCTTCCGGAAACTACATTGCCTATTTCAAGAATGAAGATTGGTGGACATACAATGTAAAGGAAAAAAAAGCCGTGAATATAACTAAGGAACTTGGAACAAGCTTTCAAAATAGGGATGCTGAGCTTCCAAAAGATCGCATTGAAGTTTATGATAAACCGGCTTGGCTTAAGGACGATAACAAAATAATAGTGTCTGACAAATATGATCTATGGGCCATCAATCCCAATGGCAAAGATGCCAAGAGAATCACCATGGGGATGGAAAAAAATTGCCGCTATATTTTAAGGAGAGTTAATGATGTAGAAGATTTTTATCATTTAACGGTTGGCAGCTTTGCGGGCTGGAAAGTTGATCTAGATAAATATCCACTATTACAGCTAATAAACTTTGAAACCCATTCCATGGGAATTTCATTATTAAATAAGGATCTTTCAACCACTCCAATAAATTTCATGGATAAAAGTATTTTTCAGATATATCAATCGCCTGAAGGTAATAATGTAATATATAGTACGGAATCTACCACCCTCCCCAAAGCACTCCATCATTATGAAATAAATACAGGGAAAAATAATTTTATATACCAATCCAATGCGGAACTATTAAACTATGACCTCGGTTATAAAACGTTTATTGACTATACTGTAAAGGACAAAAAATTAAAAGGTACTTTGATGTTTCCTGCAGATTATGACCCCACCAAAAAATATCCCTTAATTGTTTACATATATCAAAAAACGTCCAGGAACGCGATGGAATTTTCTCCTCCCTCTGGTTATAATTTCCAAGGATTTAATCTTTTGGATTATACTACCTCAGGATATTTTGTGCTTTTGCCTGATATAACCTACGAAATAGGAAAACCCGGTCTCTCAGCCTTAGAATGCGTAAATAGTGCCGTAAACAAAGCACTTGAAGTTGAAAGTATAAACGAAAAAAGAATGGGACTTATCGGGCATTCCTTTGGTGGATACGAAACAGCCTTTATCGCAACCCAGACCAATCGTTTTGCCACCTATGTCGCAGGTGCGGCCGCTACCAATGTAATCAGTCATTATCACGGAGTAAATTGGAACAATTCGGCTACAGATTTATGGCGCTATGAAGACCAGCAATGGCGCATGGGAGATAGCTATTACGACAATAAGCAGGCCTATTTGGAAAACTCACCTTTGGAATATGTAACCAATGTAAAAAGGCCCATTCTATTGTGGACTGGTGATAAGGATTATCAAGTAGCTTGGACGCAAAGCCTTGAAATGTTCATTGCACTGCGTAGATTAAAAAAAGAAGCGTCCTTGATACTTGTAAAGGATGAAGGACATTCCCCCGAGAATACTGAAAAACAATTGTTATTGTCAACTGAGGTCAAGAAGTGGTTGGATGGATATTTAATGAAAAAAGAAAATGGGGAATCCTAAGGAATCCCCATTTTCCAAATTATTAAAGAGGTCTGTGCGTCATAGCATTAGCACAGGATTTTCCTAGGTCAAGACTATATACTTGATTTCCTGCCTCCTTGCAAGGTATAATACCTTGGTTGTTACAGACCTTAGTGGTTGTAACACAGTCATTGTTCAAAAAGATATATCCCTGGACGAGGGCATCATCCTTAGAAACATTGTTTTCAGTGGCAAAAGCAAAAACGATTGCCAGTAAAAATGCCATCAAGGGCATTCCGAACTTTAAAATTTTTGTTCTCATAATATAATAGTTTTAATGAATTAGCGACCTACTATTTTTTACAGGTGTTCGGTCTTAATCCTGATACTGGCCAGTATGTGTTGGGTTAGAGCTGGAGTCAAAATACTCTGGCTTTAACCTATATATAAATAGTTTGTTCTTGGCAAGGGCTATAAGCACATTATTATAAACTTGAAAGTCATATAATTTAGTCCCAGGTTGATGGTATAGGTAAAAGCTGAAGTTATAGCTGTTCTCAATAATATTATACACATCTATTATGGAAGCAGACTTTAAGGGACCTTCATCCTCAAAACGTCCGAGCCTGTCGCTGTTTATAAACAAGTAATTGTTTGCTGATGTGCTCAGTCTGTTAATTGTTATAGATTTACCACCAAGTGTATACATATCTTCTTTTTTTGAATAAGTTACATGGAGGAGGGGTTTATTAACAGTATCGATAGTTGAACCGGTACGTATAAAGTTCAGGTCTTGGTCAAATACTTCATATTTATTTTTGTAATAATATGTATAGAGAAAATAGTTCAAATCTTCATTCCAGGTTAAAAGGCCGTCGTCGGCAAACGGTTCGGACAAGGCCGTCCTTAGTTTAGTAGGTTTAAAAAAAGTATCCGTGCCGTTTATTTTACTAGTTAAACCCACTAATTTATTAGCCGATTTAGCATCTACTGTGACTATACCTTGCCTTATGGAATCTATTGTAACAAATTGGGTGAAATAAATTGAATGAAAAGGTGTTTTACTCAAGGTTAAATCATCCATATCCCCCTGTAGCACTACAGGAACAGTTCCATCTGCCAGTGTAATAATAGGCGGCTTTACTCTTATTTTTATTTTTTTATATGGCAGGCTTTCATCGTCTAGTTCCAAAGGAAGAACTTTCTGTTCTTTAGTTATAATATTATTGGTGGTTAAATAAAGCGGGGCGCCGAAATTTCCCAAATAAGCTATTGAATCCGCATAACCCGCTAAATAAAAAGTATCATAATCCAAGGAAAACTCTCCGATTTTCTCTATCGGATGGGGCAAATAACGCCTTTGAAACGCATTGTTTCGATGGATCTTTTTCTCAGAAAATACAAAAAGTAAAGTCACCGTACCTATTCCAATAATTGCTAGTACGGCAAGTAGCAGCACTTTATTTTTTTTCGGATCAGGAGAACAAAGAAAAATGGCGACAGCGGCCATAGCAATAAAAACCACATTAAAAATAAGATGTTGAGTCCAGCTAAGGTTTTCGAGAACCCCACCGCAGGAACAGGGAATAAAATCAGAAAAATTAAGGATGATAAAAATATAGGCAGTAAACATTATCATCAAGGTAAAAGCGGCATATAAAGCCATTATTCTAGTCCTCTCGAAAATTAGCAAACTGGCAAGACCTATCTCCATACCGGGAACCAACCAAGCAATAATTCCTGCATAGGCACTAAGTAATGGGGATTGTGCAAGTTGGACGGTGAAGGTTTCAAAATCGAGAAGCTTACTTATGGCAGCATACACAAACAGGACAATAAATAGAAGACTAATTACATTTATTGTTAATTCCCATTGTTTTTTATTGAATATCATATCGTTTGATTTGATATGATAAAATTCTGTATAAAAATTTCAGGAAAATGAAAATAAACTTATCCCAGCGGTATTATTTTCAAGAAAGGGAGAAAAATCAAGAATTTTCTGATGTAAATTTCCTTCGAAGCTGTTTGGGTGTATAGCCAAATTCATTCTTAAAAGTGGTCGAAAAGGATGGAACACTTTTAAAACCGCATAGCTGGGTAATTCTTTTGAAGGTAATATTACTACCCTCCACCAACATTTTGGCTTTTCGCAATCGTTCGTTCCGAATAAAATGAAAAACGCTAACTCCATACAGTTCCTTAAAACCATATTTAATCTTGAAGGTATTGGTACCAAATTCACGGGCGAGCTTTTCGATTGGCGGAAAGTCCCTCTCGAGATTTTCTATGAAGTAGTTTCGCACCTGTCTTATTTTTGCTATATCTGAAGATGTTAGAATTACCTTTTGTTTGTTGACCATTGAAGAAAGAACTGGCTTTTCCCTATTAGAATTTTCCCTACCATTTTTCTCTTTCTCCAAAAGGTATTCCTCCAATTCCACCTGCTTTTTGGAATGTTTCACAACAGTTACAATTAAACTTTCCATACCCCCCGCTTTCCCCCCTAGCCTATTAATATAGCACGCACTGGGAACCAATAAGCCATGTTTGGTTCTAAAGGTTAAATCAAGTGACGTATCCTTCATTTTTCTGTCCTTAAGTTTATTCCAATGCCGTTTCCATTTGGGAACTGACTTTTCATTTAAAAAACATTCAAAGGACTCTCCAACGATTTCCTCGCAAGTATAGGATAAGATATCACAAGCTTGTTGATTAATGGCCTTAACTTTAGCGTTCAAATCGATTTCAAAATTCATCAAGACTATATGTTTGATTGTCTCGTTTGAATTGACATATCCCTCGTGTAATAAAGCTTCACTAATTTCTTCAGCCATCATATTAATTCCGGATATAAGCGCATCTATATTATCTTTCTTGGAGGATTTTTCAATATGGTAATAGAACCTACCCGCTGCCATTTCCGCTAATGCTTCTGCAATTTTTTTGAGTCGTTTCTCTTTCGACATATTGTTTTTTTTAATTTCCCTCTTACATTTCCCTTTTTCCCAATCTACAATTCAATGGTTAAATATATTTCTCCAAAAATAATTTCGCTTCTTCCACCTCCTTAAAAGCTTTTGTCGGGATGGATGGCTTAGTAGTTTTAAGGTAGAAATAGGAGATTATATTGGACATGGGGTTTCCCACAATAAAAGCTACCGCCTTAAGAAGTATGGAGCCCTCGCTTGCCAGGTAGTCCCTAGCTGGTTTGTCAACTTCTTCCACTCCTGTTATATCGCACAGGGCTGGGTAACAGATTCCTTGTTGGAACCGTAGGCGATCTGCCACAATTTTAACGGCGCCTTCATACTTGATTACAATATCAGCATGATACCGAATGTATAAAATACCTCCGTCAAGGGTGTACAAAGCATAATTATTCTCAATAGAATCCATTTTGATTGAAAACTGGCAATTTCTTCGATAAAATTACAAAAATATCGATGTTTTAAACATTTAGGTAATGGTACAAGGCCTTAGTCAGCGTATTTTTCTTATTCAAAATGTAAAAAAACTTATCCCAGCGGTATTATTTTTAAATCGTACTTTTATTTCCCACTAAATGCCAGTAAATTTTATTCTTTAAATGAAGAATTATGGCAAAAATAAAACACAACAATTTTTTGGATACTGTAAATGAAGTATTTACAGACGCAAAACAGGAAGGCGTACTCCATCTGTACGCCGAAGGAGATTCCTTTACGGGACGTACCATAGAAGTGAAAAACAGAAGCCTTTTTCAATTTGGTACTACAGGCTATTTAGGTCTGGAACAGGATAAACGGTTGAAGGAAGCGGCCATTGATGCAATACGAAAATACGGCACCCAATTTCCTTTGTCGAAATCGTATATCTCCAATCCGCTTTATAGGAAATTGGAAGAAAAGGTAGGGGAAATGTACGGCCATCCGATTATTATTACCAAAAACAGCACCCTTGGCCATATAGGAGTAATACCAAGTGCTGTGAAGGATCAGGATGCCATTATTTTGGACCATCAAGTACATTGGAGCGTGCAAAGTGCTGCGAAAATATTAAAGAATAGAAGCGTACCTATTGATATGATACGGCATAATGACCTGAACATGCTAGAAGATAAGATCAAGCGATATTCAGACCAGCGGAAAAAGATATGGTATATGGCCGATGGCATCTATTCCATGTATGGCGACTTCGCTCCTATCTCCGATCTGATGGCCCTAAGCCAAAAGTATCCACAGCTCAATTTTTACTTTGATGATGTGCACGGCATGAGTTGGATAGGGAAAAACGGAACTGGATATGTGCTGAGCGAACTCGAGGAATTATCGGAAAACATTCTGCTTTTTGGCACCCTCAGCAAAACCTTTGGTGCCAGTGGCGCGGTACTGGTATGTTCGAACAACAAAATGTACCGTGAGATAAAAACATTTGGAGGCCCATTGACGTTTTCAGCACAACTGGAGCCGGCATCCATCGCGGCAGCGACTGCCTCTGCTGATATACACCTTTCCCCAAAGATTTATATCCTGCAAGATGAACTACGGGAACGAGTAAGCTATTTTAATGAACTGCTACTGCAAACCGACCTGCCACTGATTGACGAGAATATATCTCCAGTGTTTTATATTGGAACCGGAATGCCAAAGACCGGGTACAATTTTGTAAACCGCTTGATGCAGGAAGGATTTTATGTAAACCTTGGCATCTTTCCTGCCGTTCCCGTGAAGAATACCGGTGTACGCATAACCATTTCCAGGCACAACCAAAAAGAGGAAATCAAAGGACTTGTTGAAGCGATGGAGTATCACTTTCCAAAAGCTCTGGAAGCTACCCACACCAATAGTGATAGGGTGTTTCAGGCATTTAAATTGGAGCCTAAGCAAAAAGAAGTGCCTATAAAAAATATGCTTAGTACCGCGTTAAATATCCAATTAGAAGATTCAATTGTAAAAATTGGTAAGCAACTTTGGAATAGTCTGCTTGGAGAAAAAGGAGTTTTTGACTGGGATGGATTGAAATTCCTGGAAGAATCGTTTAGCGGCAATACACAAAAGGAGCACAATTGGGACTTTAGGTATTTGATTATCTATGACCAGAAGCAAAAGCCCATACTGGCTACATTTATGACCGTGGGATTATGGAAGGATGATATGTTGGCCGCCGTGGGAGCTTCTCAAACCATTGAGGAAGAACGGAGAAACGATCCATATTATTTAACCTCAAAAGTATTGAGCCTCGGTTCCTTATTTACTGAGGGGCACCATTTATATGTTAATAACGAGCATCCGCAAAAAAAGGAAGCTCTAAATGAATTGATAGGCACGCTGGAAAAATTGGAACACACCCTGGGAGCCAAAATGATCGTACTTCGCGATTTTAATGATGACAAAGACCTTCATGCCTTCTTTCAAGGACAAGGTTTTATAAGGGTGCAGATGCCGGATTCCTGTGCTATTGAACTTAACAAGGAAGAAAATCTGGAAACTTATATCTCCCGTCTTTCCTCCAGAAATAGGAAGCACTTACGAAAAGAAATTTTGAGAATCGAGGATTTACTGGACATCCAGATAGTGCAAGATGTGAACTTAGTACAATTGGAACAGATTGCTGAACTATATTCGAATGTTCATCAAAATAATTTGGGGCTGAACACCTTTTCCTTTCCCACTAAACTATTTGCCAAAATGCGGGTACATCCCAATTGGGAATTTATTACCATAAGCCCTAAGGACGAACCGGAAAAAATGATAGGCGTTATGCTGTGTTATAAAAATATACATAAAACCTATATTCCAGCCTTTGTGGGTATGGACTATAAATACTTGCAACAATTTCACATCTATAGACAATTGTTATTCCAGACCATAAAGCGTGCTATTGAATTAAACTACAACCATATTGCCCTTGGCCTAACGGCAGGATTTGAAAAAAGGAAATTGGGAGCTACCGTATATAGTATCTACGCGTATATACAGACTGCAGATAATTACACCTTGGAATTGATGGGTATACTGGAATTCAGTTGATCCCTCTAAATAATTGCCCCATATGTATGAAATATCAGGATTTAATATTGGAATTCGAAGCACAGTTGGAAGCTTTGGAATCTTGTACCGATGATATAATATACAAGGCGGAAACAGGTATTGCCTATACTAAAAAGTGCATCAATTCCCTAAGAAGGGAAGTTATAAAACATGGATTTAAATCGCAACAGGAAGAGATATATTTCTTTAAACATACCAAGCCCCAAATACTGAGCAAGCTGATCTACTACGCAAAACTATTCAATATTGAAAGCAAGCGACCAAGGAGCAGTTCCAAATTTCAGGTTAAATACCTCAACAGACAAATTAATAGACTTCAGGTTTTCTTCAATGACAACCTGGAGTTCTACCATTACTATCGCCGAGGTGCGACCACCTTGGACGAACAATACTTTGTCCGTGGGAAATCAGATCTTCGGGCCACTACCGAAACCTTTCATCTTTCGATTGACGATAACTTTTCAACCAGTCAGGATGGCACGGTGGCCACAATTATGGCCTATGACATGCTGATTGTTTATTTGCAACAGGAAATCGAAAAACTTGAAACCAATACCGATAACTCAAAAACTGATTTAATGAAGCATACATCAAAACTTTTCTGGACAGGAAGTAAAACTGAGCTAATAGAACTAATCTACGCCCTACAAAGTAGTGGCGCCGTTAATAGTGGCACTGCCGATATCAAGGAAATGGCTACCCTTTTTGAACAGATTTTCAATATAGACCTTGGAAATTATTATCATACTTTTATAGAGATCAGGGCACGTAAGGGCAGTAGAACCAAATTTCTTGATAGATTGCAGGAATCATTATTGAAGCGGTTCGAAGAATCGGATACATAATCCCACCCTCTTCCCAAGTTGGGAAATCAGCTTTTAAATCTTTTGCCATTAAAATTATGTCAAATTAGTATCAATATCCAAATTGATAACATTCATTTCCCTCCAAAACTACCCGAATTTTATTTCAAAAAATCTTTCCCACCTCTGGATTGACTATTGAAAGATATCCATCAAAGACCTGCAAATTTGTAGAACGAAAGTCAAATCAAGTAAGGGGCTATCAAATTAGATAACAGCAATAAGATAGTCCCTTTCTTCTATAACCGTTCTATTATGCCAACAAGTATTATAACCACAGACGATCTTCGGGATTTCAAAATGGAATTGCTCGATGACATTAAAAAAATTCTCACAAAACAAGCTTCCGGCACTTTGAAAAAATATCTCAAATCCTCAGAGGTAATGGAATTGCTCCAAATAAGTCCCGGCACCCTTCAAAATCTTCGAATTAATGGTACGCTACCTTTTAGCAAGATGGGCGGGATCATTTATTACGATTCAGAGGATATCCAAAAAGTGATGCTCAAGAACCGTGTTCAATATACTAATGAATAATTATGTATGAACTATATAAAACATCTCAACACTGTGTTCCAGCAGTTCTCAATGGATTCCCGATTGAACCCAACGCACATAAGTTTGTATATGGCCTTGTTCCAATATTGGAACATCAATCGGTTCCCAGATGAGTTTTATATAAACCGCGAAGAAATTATGAAGATGTCCAAAATAGGCTCAAAAGCAACCTATCATCGATGTTTAAAAAATCTGCATCGATGGAAATACATTCGATATCTCCCCTCCCACAATCCTTACAAGGGGAGTAAAATCAGGATGCCCAAATTTGATACAAGTAGTGAAACAAGCGACGAAACAACTACTGAGATAAGTATCGAGGCATCTACTGAACAACTAGAGGGACAAGCATTGGTACCTTATACAAACATGAATAAACCTATAACAAACAGTAATAAAGCTAAGCTGCCAAAAAATAAAAATGAAGTTTTAATTTTTTTTGAAAAACAAAAATGGCCCGTATTGGAAGGAGAAAAATTCTTCAACCATTATAACGGCATCGGTTGGAAAATTGGTGGAAAAATTGAAATAACGGATTGGCAATCCACAGCCGAAAACTGGATGCTAAAATACAAAGAAATTGAAACGGCAAAAGCAGTGTCCCAAAAACGGGACCACCTTAAAACCAGTAAAACAAAAAATTATGGTCAACCCCTCTAAAATAACCGAAGGCGGCATAGAATATTCAATTGGAAGGTTCAATGGGTTTGAGATGTTCTATGATTTCCCAAAGATCTTGATCTATCTGGATGCCAAGGGAAAATTGTTGTTTGGCAAACATTTCAAAATCTATAGGGAGGATAAGGACATCATCTATAAACTCAGCAATTATTTTATAAAGGATAAGGAAAAATGCGAACAGGCAGGAATAGATCCAGATAAGGGACTTTTGGTTTCCGGTCCTGTGGGATGTGGTAAAACATCTTTAATGAAGCTGTTGCAGTTTATTGTTCCGCTTCAGCGATCCTACTCGGTAATACCCTGCCGGAATATTGTTTTTGCATTCAATCACCTCGGTTATAAAATCATTGAAGATTATGGGAGTGGCAGCTATTTCTGTTTTGATGATCTGGGGGTGGAGCCCATCGGGAGGCACTACGGACAGGACTGCAATGTAATGGGAGAGGTGCTGCTTTCACGTTATGAGCTTTTTCTGAAAAGCAAACTGAAAACGCATGCTACAACCAATCTAAATGCAGAGGAACTGGAGGAAAGATATGGAAACCGTGTGCGAAGCAGAATGCGCGAAATGTTTAACCTAATTGCCTTTGATAAAAATGCACAGGACAAAAGAAAATAAAATCTACGATTATGAAAATAGCCACCTTTAATGTCCAAAACCTGTTTCATAGGGATAGAAGCTTGATTCAAAAAACCGTTGGCAAATGCGTTTCCGATTGGATTGTTGAATTCGACACGCTGCTAACTAAAGAAAAAAGCGCTACGAATACCGAACGGTTAAAGGAATTATCGTTCCTGTTGGATTTTGACAAAACTTACCAAAATCCATATGTAGTAATGCGAAAAAAAGCTGGTGAACTTTATCTTAAAGGAATGAATTGTTCCAAAGAGCTCAAATCAGGGGAATTAACGGATTGGAACGGTTGGATCAAAGTACAAACAGTTCCTATTGATCCAGAAGCCACTAAGCATAAGGCGATGGTGATTTCTGAAATCGATCCAGATGTTTTGGTATTGCAGGAAGTTGAGGATAAAATGTCTTTGGATGAATTTAATAATTTCATCCTTCCAAAGTTTAATTGCGCTCCTTTTTCGGAAAGTATTTTGATTCCAAGTTCTGAAGGAAAGAGCCGTGAACAAGCATTACTTTTGAAAAATGGATATCATTTGGAATCCATCAAAATCCATACAATTGATGAAACTGAAACTCCAACGCAGGAATTATTGGAGTATGAAATTCAAACTCCAAAAGGAACAAATATTTATCTGCTTTCAGCCTATTTCTATGAAAACAAACTCGATAAAGAAAAAGCCTTTGAAATAAGAAAGAACCAAGCTTATCAAGTCTCTGTTATATATAAAATGCTGCAGATGCAAGGTAAAACCAACATTGTTATAGCAGGAACTTTGAATGCTCCCTCCTACTGCAACTCCTTGGCTCCATTGCTTCAAGAAACCGATTTAAAAGACATCAGCAAAAACAAAACTTTTAATGTTGATTTTGACGAGGGGAAAGATGCTACCTACTTTCGCTTGGGTGCTTACCGAATGGGAGTAAATATCAAGCAGCAGGATTATATGTTACTTTCGCCAGCGCTTTTCTCAAATGTAAAAAGCAGTGGATTAAACCGTAAAGGACTTTGGACTGAGAAACGGCCTAAGTGGGGGATATACTCGACTATTCAGAATAAGAGTCAGGCGGCTAGTGGGCATCCGGGGGGTTGGGGGGAAATGCTTCTCTAATCAGTTTTTTTATTCATTATTTTGAAGTTCTAAAATCTTACTTAAAAGAAGAACACATCTTAAAAGTGCCATTGTAATCAATATTAATGGAAATATTAATGAAGCGAAAAGAAATTCCATTTGAAATTCAAGAGAAAATGCTTTGAGTAAAAATGAAAACAATGCAACGAACAATAGAATCTTTATTGAATTTTTTAGAATATTCGTGGTTTTCGGATAGAGCGGTGTATTGAAGAATAAACTTAGAGCAGAATCATATTCTTTTATAGTTTCTTTTTTTTCTGAATTCGCTTTGAATGTTACTAACACAGTTAATATCGTGAGTATAAAACCCGCACTAGTAAAAGCAATCGTGGCTAGGTCGCTAAGTAAATTTTGAATGAAATCTTGACTTGGAATATACAAATAATTATAACAAGTAGTAAAGTAGATAATAATACAAATAACTAAAGAGAATATCGAGTCGTAAATAATAGGCCTTAATAAATATTTATTTATAATTCTAATCATCTCAATTCTTGAACAATTCTTGAAAAATCTTCCGCAATTAAATTATAACTTTCTTTTAATGTAATATCTTCTTCAGTAGCTTCAATTTTTTTTGTTACAATTTTTTTGTCCTTTAAAAGATTAAAGCTATCCTCATTTCCTGTTCCGTCCTCAAAAACAACATCAAATTGATCATAATAAAAAGTTTCTGTAGGATCTTTTTTAAATACATTCAAGGCCTTATTAAACATATTGGTGGCTATTTTATTTTGTTTTCTTTCCTCATTTCTTCTTCCTTGTTTTTTAAAAAATGCTTCGACACGTAAAAATTCTGGCCTATATACTTTTGAAACTATATCAAACCCATTAAAAAATTGGGTTTTTAATTGTTCGTTTATGAGATCAAGATTTGAAGGACGCATTTTAATATTAAAACTAAGTACGTTTTTGACTTTTTCCAAAGCACTATCTAAAGTATCATCCATGTAAACAATTAAATCGGCAGTTCTAGCCAATTGCAAATCATCCCTCGCAACCATTTTTAAATAATATTCGATATCAGCAATATTTGGCCCATTTTGATTTTTTTCAACACAGATAAAGTTCTTGTCAGTCCCAAAGTCAACAAAGAAATGGGTTACTTCTACGACCTCTCCCAGATTAGCAATACTTTCCAAGTTAAAAGTACCTTTCTTTTTTATTTTTGGACGACGCCCTTTCCTTATTAAAGCCATTGTAAACCTAGCCCTTCTTTCTTTAGGCATTATTGTTGCACTTGACAAAAAAAGTTCACGCTTGGGTGATTTTGAGCGATTTTCATTTCGATCTTTTAATAAGCCTTTTCCCTGCCTTTTGATATTAGATAAATGGTACAATGTATCGGTACATATTTTATGGTCATTATGGGTTTGTCTTTTATCTGCAAAAGCTTTGAACGAAATTGAATAAAAATAATACTTGAGTTCTTGTATTTTGGTTTTGGCCATCTATTGTTTTTTAAACTATATACCTTATTATAAAATAGGTAGATTCAAAATAACTCATTTTAATTTTAAAATTTATTCTAAATAAATAAATTCTATTAACACTTTAATAAACATATATATCGATCATGAATTTTAAATATATATAATATAAAACCAAGTGATTATCTTTTATATAATATTATTTCATCTTACTTAAAATATCTTTCAAAATTGCTTCAATCAAATCTTTTATATTTTTCAAAACTCTCAGGAATATATCTTTCATATTTATGTCTTTTGATTTAAAAATTCCAATATTTTTGAAGCTATGCTGAAAGTATTTTTGCCAATTTTTAAAAAATTAGCTTCATATTTATTAGATAAGAATCCCATTTCTAAAAGTATTGGGGAACATTCATTAACAGTCTCCCTCAGCACCTGAAAATCACCGAACTTCACTCCCCTACTTTTAAATCCAATATTCTCTTTTAACCCCTTTTGAAGGTCATAAGCAAGCAATATTGATTTTCGTAAGTATTTGCCATGCATTTTAGAAACATAAATTTCTAATCCTCGTGCATTTGGGTTCTCCGAATAATTGCAATGCAAGGAAATAAAAACATCAGCTTTCAATATCTTAGCTAACTTGGTTCTATCTCCCAACGAAATAAGCGTATCCTTATATCGAGTAAGATAAATTTCAAATTGATTTTTAAAAGCGGTCTCATTTAGATCTACCATCTGCTTTGCGATATTTAGAACTACATCTTTTTCCAAAATACCATTTAAACCCACTGCCCCGGAATCCCTTCCACCGTGACCAGGATCAATTACTATTATCTGTTTTCTCGTCTGGTTTATTTGTGCCAAAACCGGACTGGACAATCCAAATAATTCTAGGGCCAAAAGGATCGAGAATAAAACCTTGAACAGAACCATAATAACTTCTTGTTTTGAACAAAATTCAAAGATTCATTTCCATTTCTAACAATCTTCCAAAGTTTAACAATGGTTCACGTTAAAGTTTAAAGATTTTCTTTCCCTCCCTTCTTTTCATAATAGATTTCGCAAAATTTCAGTAACCAACCTGTTTCAGGTTTATAAAACGCATAGTTATGAAAAGATCCATTTTCATTTTAACCGCACTTTTATTTTCAATCGCACAAAGCTTCGCTCAGATTGGCGGAATCGAGGATTCCGTAAATGATGTTTCCGATACTATACGGACCATCTTTCCTATTATTCTCGGGGTTATCTTTCTTATTGGATTTCTCTTTAACGCTGGGCATTTCTTCGGAGAGAACGCAGACCTAAAAAAAGGGATTACCCGAGTTTTAGTTTTCGTTTTGATAGCGGGAGCCGTGGTCGGGATTTTTACTTATTTAATCGGAATCGTGGTATAATGAAACAGTACGAAACCTATAGAAACATCAGGAAACGCGCGGTCATTTTTGGGCTGCCCATTTCCTTGTTTGCCCTAATGATGATTTCAATAGTAGCATCGCTCTTGGTCATTATTTTCTCTTTCAGTTTCGGAATAATTGTCGGAGTAATAGTATTGAATATGGGACTGTATATCGCACTTATCAAGATTACAAACAATCCACAACTATTCCATTTCTCAAAACCCTTTCCACAGATTATCAGCAATAAGAAACCCACACTTTTCAATTATGAAGAAGATTAACGTGGCCGCATATCACCCAATAGTGGATATTCAAGAGAATGTCATTTTTGCCAATAATGGCAATGTGGTTTTGTGTTACGCGGGCAATCTTCCAGAAATATATTCCCTCTCCGAAAAAGATTTCGAGGATATTCACGGAGCATGGTTTCAGGCCATTAAATCCTTGCCTACTGGATGCGTTGTTCACAAACAGGATATTTATCTAAAAAGAAACTTTTCCTCAGAAAATCTTCCAAATAAAACCTTTCTGGAAAAAGCCACACACAAGCATTTTAAGGGGCGGGAATTTATGGAGCACAAATGCTATCTGTTTTTCATTCTTACCAAAAACAAAGCGCTAAACAATTCAAAATATATCAACCCCTTTAAAAAGGTGACAAAAACAATTGTCCCGGAAATGGACGATACTATTCACAGTTTTCTTGGTGCCGTTAGTGATTCGGTTTCCTTTATAAACAACAGTCGAAAAATGGAATTCACTCCTTTGGATTCAAAGGAAATCCAAAGTTTGACAAACGGCTTTTTCAATGGTTTCAATGAAGGGTTTGACACGGATATAATCTTAGAGAAAAAGGAACTGAATATCGGAGAAAACTATTTCGATGTCCTTTCCATAAACAGTGAACTATGCTTTGGCGAAAATGTACAGAGCAGCAAGACCAACGAACATTTTACTTCGGACGATTTTGTGTTCCATCAAGGGTTTATTGATGGGCTTGGACTTACCCTGAATGAAAACCATATCGTAAACCAAATCATATATCTGGATGACAAACAAAAGTGGCGAAAGATTCTCGACAAGAAAATTGAGGAACTTAACAAAAGCTCAAATTTCGGCTCGCAAAATAAAGTGGTCCTAAAGAAAATCCAATATATACAGAACCAAATAAATTCCGATGACAATGCTCGTGTAATCCGGGGACACCTCAATATTATTTATTGGGATAAGGAAGTGAAAAACCTTGAAAAAATTAGCTCCAAAATAAAGACTGAATTCAAGGAGCTGGACATTATTCCATACTATCCCAGAGGCGAGGAACGCAAGAATTATATCCTAAATAGCTTTTGCTGCTTTTCTTCCAACTTTTCAAATGACGATCTGTATGTAACGGATTTAAAACATTCGCTATGCCTATTGATCAACAACACCAATTATAAATCGGATACAACGGGAGTAATATTCAATGACAGGGAACATAACATCCCTGTCCTTAAAGATGTTTGGGACGAAAAAAAGAAACGCATCAAGGCCAGAAACTTTGCAATCTTCGCTCCTACGGGGGAAGGGAAATCTTTTTTGGCCAACAATATCTTGCGTCAATATTTCGAAAGCGGAGTTCGTCTTGTCATTATAGATTTGGGCGGTTCCTACACCAAATTCGCAAAGCTCTATCCAGAGCAATACACCGTGCTCCGCTATGAAAGTGGAAAAAACCTTGGCATAAACCCCTTTTATATAAGTGACCTTAAAGACTTGACCCCGGAACGTCTGGAGGATCTTTCGGTATTCCTTTTTGAATTGTTCGCTTCCGATTTAAAAGTGACCAAAGCACAATCAGTATCCGTTAAGAAAATCCTACGCCATTATTATAAGCAAATCAAGACCAATCATTCACTTAGCAGTTTTTATGCTTTTATTGAGTCCAATCAGGATTCACTTTTAAAGAAATTGAAAATTCATTCCGATTATTTCAACATTACCAATTTCCTGCACATTATGTCCGAGTATGTTGGGGATGGACTGTACAGTTTCCTCTTTGAGGTAAGTGAGGACCAAACCTATAAAATTGAGGATAAAAGATTGATAGTTTTCGAGCTGGACGAAGTAAAGGACAACAAGGAAATTCTTTCGGTTATGCTAAAGCTTATAAAGTCCGCAATCCAAAGAACCATTTGGAAGAACCGTGCTGAAAAAGGTATCATTCTGTTCGATGAGTTTGCAAAACAGCTCAAGTTCGAAAACGTACTGGAAAGTGTGGAATTCTATTACCAGGCCATCCGAAAACAGAACGGTGCCATCGGGATCATTCTTCAGTCCATTAATCAGCTTCCCAACAATTCAACTTCTGCCAGCATCTTGGAGAACACACAGGTGGTTTATAGCCTTCATAATGAAAAAGGCTATGATGAACTTCAGAAGCGATTAAACCTTTCTAGCCACGATCTAAATCAGCTGAAATCTATTAAAAACAATCTGTCCGGCCCACGCAAGTACACCGAGATGTTTATAAAAATAGGTAAGGAAAGCAACATTTTCCGTTTGGAAGTACCCAAGGAAGTTTATGCAGCATATCTGACGGACGGAGCGGAAAATGAAGAAATAATGAAGCTTTATGAAAAGCATCATAATATGGAAAGAGCAATCACTGAATATACATCCTAAAAACAGAAATTATGAAGACAAAAATTTTAATACTCGCAATGGCACTATTGTTCAGCCTGAATATCAAAGCGCAAGGAATGCCCGTTTATGACAATACAAACTTTATCAGTTTGATTAAACAGCTATTGGAATCGGGGAAGCAGACCTCCAATCTAATCAAAACCGTCAAGTTTTTAAAAACGCAAAAGGAAAACCTCGAAAAGGTAAACGATGTGATCAAACAGCTGAAGGCAGTCCAAGAAATCAACCGGGACAACCAGCGTTTGATTGACATTGTAAATGAGGATTTACGAGATATATTAAACTCCCCTTTTATAAAACCTGAGGAGATTACCCGCATCTCAGATTCCTTCAACGCTATAATCGATACCTCCTTGGACAATCTTGACTTTATAGATCAGATCCTCTCCAGCGATTATATGAAAATGAGCGATGCCGAAAGAGCCTCGATTTTGAAAGCGAAAGAAGTCCAAACAAAGGAAATGGTGGCCGAGATCACAAAAAAGACTGAGAGGTACCGGGACATTATTTCCTTTAGGAAGATGCAGGACAAGATAAATAACCGGGAAACAGCCTACTAAAATGACCGCCGCAATCTCATTGGGGATAGGTCTGGAATATGTGGACACCATTTACCAGACCATACAGAACAGCGACTTTTCGCAATACACCATTGGTGGAATGAAAACGCTTGCGGTGCTGTTCTTTTTGATCAACATTCTCAAAAAATACAATGAGGGTGCGGTAGATAAGGATGGATACACTTGGGGTCTAAGTCCGGGCGACCTAATCAAAAATTTTATGATCGTCATCCTCGTCATTTTCTCAACGCAGGTTTTGGGATTCTTTGATGGCATATTGGTGGCCATTGAATCCCAATATCGCAACACGGCTCCTGCGCTCCTTCCCCTCCAAATGCAGGATATTCCATTGGAAGAGGATGTGGGCGCATTGGAAGCCGCCAAAAAAGCAATGGCACTACTGTACGATGCACTGGTAACACCACTGTATGGATTTAAGATTTTTGCCTTTATCGGCAGCCTAATTCTCTGGATTTTGGATCTGTTTATCTATCCCTTATTCTTGGCCGAACGGTTTTTCCTTTTGGGAATTATGCGTGCCTTCTTCCCACTTGTAATCAGCTTGGCGGTTTTTGAGAAATTTCGAACCCTTGCCTATAACTATTTCAGGCTTTATGCGGCAGTGTATATGTTGGTTCCGGCTTTTTTTTTGGTCAATGTTTTTAGTAATGCAATCTACACGGAAATCAATACCAACTTTTGGGTAAACCTTTTTGGCACCGATGTGGGCAGTAGAGTCTTTGCGCCCGTTGTGGAACTCGGCTCCATAGGATTTATAGTATTCCTAAAATTTAAGCTTTATCGACGTGCCACTTCATTCACCCTAAGACTTTTTACCGCTTAAAGCGTATTTTAAATTATGAAAACACCTTATAAAAATATATACACCGTACTTAAAACGAACCGATTCATTGTAATCGCCGTATTGGCATTCTCCTTTTTATCAAGTGGATTGGCCGTTTGGTCAGTTTTTAGCATCAATAACAAAGCATTGAACAATGCCTTCGCAATCAATACTGATGGATCTGTAATTCCATTAAAATGGGTGGCTCAAAGGGAAAACCTGAAAGTTGAAGCCTTGGCGCATCTTGAATTGTTTCATTCCTATTTCTACAATATCGATGCGAGCAACTACGAAAAGAATTTGGAAAAAGCGCTATGGTTGGGAAACAGCTCTGTCGATAACTTGTACCGACAGAAGAAAGCCGATGGCGTATATAATAGATTGCTCCAATATTCATTGGTTCAAAAAGTACTCAGCATTGAATCCCAATTGGACCTGCAGAGCAATCCCTATAAATTTCAAACTAAAACAATTTTTGAAATCAATCGCGGCACCGTGGTGGATAGGTATGAGTTGATTTCCACAGGAAATCTGATTGTCGTGGACCGAAATTTTCCCAAGAACACACACGGCCTTTTGATTACTGATTATTTTGAAAAATCACTTAAAAAACTTACAAATGAAAATTGAAAAAAATAAAATAGTATTCGGTTCAGTCCTCGCAGTTGTGGTAGTATTCATTATCGCCTACACCATATCAGTGATGTCGGGTGATGAATCCGAAAGCGAAAGCTTGACACAGACCGCCGTGCCGGAACTGGATGAAAACCAGAAAGAGTACAAGACAAAGCTGGAAGCAATTGATGCCCTAAAGGAAGTGAGGGAAACGAATGCCCCGAGTATCTATGACGAAAAGAACATCGATTCACTTGGTTTCTACGATCCTGATTTTATGGACAAGGAAAAGGTGAGGATTGTGGATAGTATTTACAAACACAACAGGATCAACTATTCAAAAGACACCTATGTGGTTCCCGAAAGATATCGAAGGAAACCAAAAGTGAACGAGGATACCCTGACGGCCAAAAAAGATGAAGCCATTGCACTAAAGGAATTGGGTCTGGAACATCAATTGTTTTTTGCGTCGGATCCAATGGCCAATCCAAAGATGGACATTGCCAATACTGATGCTGAAATATTGGTGGAAGTTGACGGGAACCAAGTAGTGAAGGCCAATTATCGCCTTCGGATGCGCCTGATAAAGGATGCGCTGATAAATGGGGTGAAAGTTCCAAAAAATACACCCGTTTTCGGTTTTATTAGCTTCAAACCAAATCGTGCCCTGATTGAAATTGAGAACATTAATCTTCGTCCCGTGAATTTAAAGGCATTCGATCTTCAGGATGGAAGTGAAGGGATTTATGTGGAAAATAGTTTCCGCGCTGATGTGAGCCGCGAGGTCGTGGATGACATTGTGGGAGACATCAATATAGCAGGGGTTCCACAGGTTAGTGGAATCCAAAAAGTATTTCGAAAGAACCAAAGAACGGTCAAGGTTACCGTGACCAATAATTACAAACTCATTCTAAAACCAGCGTTATGAAAAATTCAATTTTATTGGGAAGTCTAATAATTGCCAGCTTCTTTATGGAGGCCCAAAACACGGCCCCGCTCGACACCATCTTTGCCAATGACCAAAAGAACGTAGCCCTCTTTTTTCCGAATCCTATTCGACAAGGAATTACGGGTGCGGACAATTTTGTTTTTACTTATAACCGGGAGAAGGAACAATACTTTGGACTGCTCCAGGCCAAGCCCGGAAATGCAAGTAATTTGCTCGTAATCAACACAAATGGCTCAATTTTTTCGTATATTGTAAGCTATAGGGAGCAACTGGAAAAGCTGAATTATTTTGTTCCACAGTCGGAAAGTATTGGTTTTGAACAACCAAAATTTACAGAGCGTTCCGATTCTACTAATGTTGCCAATCTGTTCACGGACAAAACATTTTACTACGAAAGGTTTTGTTCTTATCTGCTGACCAGAAAACAAAAAATTGGGAGCATCCATAAACGCAAGAATGGCATAGTTCTCAGCTTGGAAAACATAGTTTTTGATAAGGAAGAGCTTTATTTCGTAATTAAAATTCAAAACAAGTCTTCATTGGATTACGATTTGAACTTCTTGGATATTTCGACACAAACCAGAAAACAGGGAAAGAAGAAATCCTTACAGCGAATTTCACAGCTTCCAAATTTTAAATATAATGTTCCGACGAAAGTTGCCGAGAAACAAATTAAAAGAATGGTTTATGTGCTGCCGAAATTTTCATTGAACAATGACAAAATGGTCGTTTTGGAACTGAATGAAAAAAATGGGGAACGAAATCTAAAACTGAAAGTATCAAATAAATATATCAATAACCCAAATTGAAACTGAAATGAAAAATCTAGCCCTAATACTCTTACTTTTTGTTGGTGTCGCCTGTTCCCAACAATACCTATCCCCTTCTGAAACTGCCAAAGTTGTTGTTGAAAGTTTCTTTAACAAGGACAATCAAAAACTGAGCGAATACACTACTGCTGAGAGTTATGAATCATTTATGGCCATTCAAGATATAATGACGGCCAACACTTCTGGAAAATTTAATTTTAAGGTTTTGCAAGAAAAAGTGGATGGAGATATTGCTTGGGTTCAGTTTTCTACTTCTTATGAAGAAAAGCCGGAGACTTTTAAGCTTATTAAGGAAAATAGGCGATGGAAGGTTGCGGAAAAGGGGTTGCGGGAAAAGGGGCCGTTTTGATTTAGGGACACTATCCAATTTTTTCTATTTTATTCTTATTTTATCACATTAACCTGCCAATATCCGCGAGTACCACCTATACGTTCTATATATCCAGCTTCTTTTAGATTATTTAGGTGCTTTTGAATGGCAGATTCATTTATATGAAGAACCTCTGCAATTCCAGCACGACTTATCCTATTATCTGCGTATATAAGTTTTAGTATTTGTTTTTGTCTTTGTGTTAATTCAGGTTTAGCATCAATTGTTTTTTCAGTTTCTTTATTTATTTGACTACCTTTTTGACCACCTATTTGACCACCTATTACACCACCTATTTGACCACCAACATCACTAACATCAGAATCATCTTTTTCATCATCCTTATTAGCATCAGTTTCTTTTGCCATAAAAGTCATTCGAAGAAAATTTTCGCTAAAGTTAAAACTTTCCTTTCCATAGTGTTCCAAGATACGAGGTATGCCAGAACCCAGCTGTTCCACCAATTCCAAATCTTTAAAGACACGCATCAGTTCCTTATTCCGGGGAACGGAAAAGACTTCAAAAAATTCCTGTTTGCTCAAGCCTTCCGATAAACCACCAGCAGATGTAATCTCAATTCGATCTGAAAAGATTTCGAACTTGGGGGTAATTTCATTGGTATAGTCATTATGCACAAATGCATTGATGATGGCCTCACGTAAGGCTATAGGATTCCAAAGATTGTTCTGTTTTCGTTCTTTGGACGTAATTTTCGTATTGGTTCTATTTTCTACGGCAATCTTATCGATGACTTGCTTCGTTGCTTTTACCAAACTTTCGTGTCCATATTCGTTGCTTTCTATGAGATCAGCACGATTGGCACCTGAATATTTGGCAACTTTTATAGAGGTATTGTTTTTGTCCGCCAATAAATAGGCTGCATAATTGTATAAACCATCTTCAGTAAGCAATTCCAGATTTTTCGCAAAATTATTACCAAGATTATAACCCGATTCCTGATAGTATATCTTTAATTGACTAAAGGTTAAATCTTGCCTATTTGCCTTGATTTTACTTATGGAATTACTGGTTCGGCTGGCAAAAAGCTCATCAATCATCTTTTGTGGCATAGGTTCTGCAGCAGACCCTAAACGAATGAAACATCCCTTTTCACTCATCCCATATTTTTTGAGATGATAGGGCTTTTCCGGGCCACTGGCGACAATGACTTTGAGGATGTCTTTTCCTTCCCTAACTTCACTCACGATGTCGAACAGCCCCATTGCAGAAGGACGAATGTTGTTTTTTAATCTGTCCTTTATTTTGAGTTGGTCTCCATCAACATCTCCCAATCCGTAAGTGTTTCCACTTTTATCCACACCAATATATAGAACACCGCCTTCACGATAATTCAGGAAAGCAACGACCTCTTTTTCAAGACCTTCAGTAAGTTCTCTTTTGTATTCTATGCGGTTTGTTTCTGGCATTCTTTAATTAAACAGTTTGCTTTATTTTTAAATAATCACTAAGTTTTTTATACTCCAATTGCTTCATATAGTTTTCCATAAATGAGAAATCTGGGGCATTGTGTTCATTGATTGGAAGTAAAATTTTTTCTTTTTTTAGTCTATTTCCACTTCTTTTATAACCGAAATTATATTTGCCCCTAACTTTGTCAGCTACAGTTGTAATAAATAAACCTGTGTGGCGATTTAGATTTTGATTATATCCCACAGATATGTCAGATGTAGCAATAAAGTCTTCTTCCTTGTAAACTGAGTATCCCATAGAACCTTCTCCATTGCGAATGAATGCTATTCCATTTCCTTTATGCATTAATTTTTCATCTTTCTCTACTTGACACAGTACACCGTTGTTTTGGTTTGTTGCTCCCAGATAATTGACTCCTTGTTTTGTTTTATTCAAATGATTAAGACCTTTTGATTTTCCTTGTGATAAGTTGAACAATTTTCCAATTTCAAACTCTTTCCATTCTTTAGCATCTAATGGCAGATTGCTTTTAGGGCTTTTAACTTTTTTCAAACGTTTCTTAATATATAAATGGTATTTCTCAATTTTTTCTTTCTCCTTTTGATTTATAAAAGCTTCCATAAATGAATAGTCTGGTGTACCATCCGAACTTATAGGAACTAAAATTTTACTTCTGCGCAGCCTTGTTAGTGTGGCACCGTTTCCACCCCAACTGAATTTTTCCATTTGACGCCTTATCAAGGGGATAAGAAACTGAGCTACTTCTTCATTCAAAAAGTCATTCTTAAGAATCTGCACATTTTGACCAGTATAAAATCTATTGGGCTGGTAAAAGACTGTTTGTGTATCCAATCCTACAGTAATTACATTAGGTTCGTCTGTGCTATAATTATTGTTTTGCACGCTAACAAAAGTGTCAAAACCATTATCCTTATCCGAACGTGTTATATACGGTATGTTGCCTTTCGAAGTTAGAAGCTTATTTCGGTCTATACCACTTGAAGTCGAATGAATTTCGAAGAAGTCTTCAAAAACAAATTCTTTCCATTGTTTATTTTTTAAATTCAACGTCATATCATTCTTCTTTATCAAATAAATATCCTTTTCCCTGCATTATCATATTAAACTCAAAAGTGAGATAATCTGTAATTGTGGTTTCGAAGTCCTCTATTTTTGGAATTTCATCGTTAAAATAGTAGAATGAGTGTAACCATTCGTCCGTAGGTTCGATGGTCGTTTTGACCATAAATTTAGTTTCGGCATCATCCCTATCAAACCAACAATCTAAAAGCTTAACTTTTCGTTCCTTGGCGCGCTCAGTTTTTACCGGTCCAATATGCTTATTGATGACAAAACCATCATCTTCAAAATTGAAAAACTTGACTCTTTCTTTGGGATGGTGCGGTTTATGGGCTTTAAAAATAGCAATACAAGGGTTTGTTCCAATACGGTAAAATGTTTCCTTATTGAGAGTAATAACACCTTGCAAAGAATGGTTTTCGAGAATTCTTTTCTTGGCTTGTTTGTCTTCTTTGCGTTTGCCTACCATTGTAGATTGAGGCACAATGGCCAAACAAACAGCATTGTCACTCAAGCTGTTCAATAAATGTTCTATGAAATGAATCTCAGATAAATGTGCAGTATCTTTTCCTTTGGCTTGAGAATAGGGTGGATTTATAAACCCGACAGTATAATTTTTCTTTCTTAATTCTTTGGCTTCCATTGCCAAAAAGTTGCCTGGAACAAGTTGACTTTTCCCATCATCCCTTAAAATCATATTGGTTGTGGCGATGGAAAACATATCTTCACGGATTTCAATACCGTGTAGTTGATTAGATTTAATATGCTTTTTCTGTTCTTCACTCTCTGCCATATTTTCCATCTGGTGCATCGCAGAAATAAGAAATCCTGCCGTCCCGCAACAAGGGTCTAAAATGATGTCAGTTGGCTTCAACTGAACAAGGTCACAAAATAATTCAGTAATGTGCGGTGGTGTCAATACAACTCCAAGACTTTTACCGTCTCCACCACTATACTTCATAAATTCCCCATAAAAGTTACCCAAAACATCCTCTTTCACATTAGCAGTGATAGAAGCCAATATTTTTGTTTGGACAAATTCGGTGAAATATTTCAACGGTGTTTTTTCCAATCTTTCATCCACCTGGTTAAGTAGTGTTCGGTCTCTAATTATATTGAACTGTCGTAAAACCTTATCTTTTTTGGTCTGAGGTGTAACTTTTACGCGCTTCATATAATCTTCAATAGCGTCAAAAATCTTTTCGCCGTCGGTTCTAACTTCGTCTCCATTTAAATCCGAAACCTTAAAATTTCTATCACTTAGTGCAAGAAGGATTGCCGAGACCACCAACGGCTTCTCTTTATCGCCTAATTGTCCATAATTTCTCAATGCCTCGTGTAGTACCGCGGACTGTTTTATTAATTCTTCAGATTCTAAAACTTCAGGTGGTGTTTCTCCCAACACCTGTTCTCGATAATATTTATCGATATTGGTAGTAGAAAAATTCTCGAAATTATCAACAGGCTGTAGTAGTTTATAGTCATTTTGGTCAATAAAAATAGGACGAATTATATGGTGTTTTTCGTCTCCAGAACAACCAAAAGCAAAAACCCTTTTAAAGTTTGTATTTTCTACTATATGCTTTCCATAATGTAGTGCACCGTTCTCGGCAAAATCTTTTAAAGATTTAATATCGGTCTTATATTCAGCAGCGTCTTCGTTGACAAAATTCGCTTGTTTTTCCAAGTCAACCTTGTTCTCAATTACAATGATAAAATCATTAGAAATTCCTACAAATTCTGGAAACCCGACTCGCCCGGTTCCTTTTTTAGAAGCGGTTTTTAATGCATCATTAATTTCTTTTATACTGCTACCATCAGCACTATATTTTATTTTCGCGGCATCCAAGAGCTTGCTTATGAAAATATCGAGGTTTTTCTCCTTTTTACTCACTTGTTTTGGTTTTGTCGATTAGTAAGTCCTTTGCAGAAACTTTGAGTATATCAGCAATTTGATATAAGTCCTCTAAACTTGGTTGCCTTTTGTTTCGAGCATATTCATTAATAGAATTGTAACTCTTGTCCATTTGGCTGGCAAGCCAGGTTTGTGAGATTCCTTTTGTTTTTAGAACTTCTTTAATTCGGTTCATTTTGAAACCTAATTTGTTAATACGGTTTAAAGATAGAAAAGTTCACTATATTTTGTGGAATATATCCACTATTTTATAGTGGTATATAGTTTAATGATTCATTCGTACCTAATGAATAGATATCGAATACCACTTTATTCTGAAAATGGAATAAGTATTGCAAAATGGAATTTTTTTTGCAGAAAAGGTTAGCGAGTATATTTTAAAAAGTAATTACGATTTAATTATATCTCCCAAGGCTAAATTTATTTCATTCAATTTTATCTGATAAATGGATTCGGCACTCAAATATTCTTTAGTGTAATACTCTATATGTGAGGCATAATCTTTTGAATCTTTAATTAACTTTTCAGATTGCCTTAAAAAAATTTGTGTTCTTGATAAGAGATTATTGAGTTGTGGACTCAATGCATTACCTTGTCTATAAAGGGTCATTATTCCATCAAACAAAGGGCCAACTATATTCTCTCTAAAATCTGAAATTGAGTTTGAAATTTCGTCAGTTGGAAAACCATCTTCAATTTGTTGATTCCTCGCTTCCGTAATCGCAACCGTCGCTTCTTTAAAGTCATTTAAAATTTGGAAAGCTGAGTCAGTGAACAATAAGGGATTATCGCCACCATAAGATGCAATGGTTTCATTTCGTAATTCACTAACACAATCAATTAATTCATCCAAAATAACCGAAATACGAATGCTATGGTCATACTTTTTATCCAAATGAATTTTATGCTTTTGCATCATTTCTTCGGTCGACTTGTTGTAGAAATCTGCAACGCTATATAGATTGGCATAAAGTTTTTCCCAATCCTTACCTGGTTTAAATTCAAGAAATCCATTATAAATCAAAGTATTATCCAATCTTAAAATTAAACTCGGATACGTGTTAGGGTGAAATGACATTCTGTTCATTTCTGTAGAGTCCTCAAGCTCTTTACGACTGTATTCCGATGCGGTAGTTGCTTGCTTTAAATTGGCTTCATAAAGTCTCTTTACATATATCTGCACAACACCTAAAGCACTTTTTAATTCGGACTTTCTCTCATTAATTTTCTCTTCTTCTTGAAATGTCGCTTGACGTCGCTGATATACGAGGTCGAGCACTACGAATAAAATAGTAATAAAGGATAAGATACCAGATAATAAACCGCCATAAGCTGAAATAATATTATCCTTCGTAGTAAAATCAAAGTTAAAGAAAGACCAATTTGCAGTTTCATTAGCAGCATCCAACGATAGAATAATGAGAAATGCAAGGATTAATGTGATAATTCCTAAAATGCAATATAATATGATATGAAATTGACGACGACTCAAATTTATTAGGTTGGTAAGTTCAGCTTATCAAATAAAATTTGATTTCTCTTTCTTGAATCTTTGACCATTTTATCAAAACTTACTATCTCGGTGTAAAGCTCAAAATTACTATTGTAAGCGAAAAACCCTTGATTGTCTGGATGGGCTGTAAAACCAGCTTTTCTCGCTAACGTTCTTAATTTAGGTGTTAAGTCTGAAATTATATATGCATAATAAGGTGTTCCTTTTCTTACGCTTATTGGACGTCCATTAGCATCCAAGGCATTATTTTCTTGAATCTCAATAACATAATTCAAAACTTGGGTTATCGGATTGTCTGCTTCATTGTAATCATCACGCATTGGTTTCTTAAATTCAACAATTACAATTGAAGAATAATCATCACTTTCATTGAGAAGATGCGCTTTATTAAAGACTACCAAATCAGGCCTTTTCAGAGAAGTAGATTCTGTCCTTTTGTTACTTGTAAGAGGTATATCAGAAGCCAAATAATCGTGAAAAGCAAGTCTTTCATCAATTACCCATAAGTTGTGTTCTTCTAATTGTATTTCGTCAGAGGTTTTTTTAACTGGGAAAATGAGATTGTGAATAATTTCTTCTTTCGAATATTTATCATTCTTGGATTTTTTTAAGTGCTTTCCCAAATGTTTTAAAATATATGATCTGTGCACCACATATTCAGCGAGTTTAGAGTTCCCGACTTCAATTATTTTATTATATAAATCAGTGTGCGTTTCATCAAAAGCAGCCTTGTGATCAATTTCTTTAATTGAGTTCAACATTTTGTTTGCTTCACGCTTTACATCACGTTCAAGCTCATTCTGAAGTTTAAAAAGTTCTATTTCTAACTTTTTACCTCCAAGATTTGAAGAAATCTTCTTTAGCTCTTCCAATTTGTATTTTTCTAAATATCTATATCTTGGATGTCTGCTTACAAATTTTCTAATATTTTCAAGTCGATCCTGTTCTATGATATTAATATACTCTTGGTAGAGTTCACGAACCACCGCTACAGCCTGTTCGCTTACTTCTATTTTTTCTATTTCATCTGGAAAGAAGTCATCCGCTTTTGAGAAAGATATTTCTGTTCGCTCTTCATTGACTTTATCATCCAAATAATCGCTCGAAACATAAACAGATAAAGAAAATTTTTCTCCCTTCTCATCCATCAATGGTTGTTTTAACTCAGGTATAAAATCAGTTAACTTATCGCTTATTACTTCCCTGCGATGAGCTCTATAATGAATTTTATTATCAGGTTTCGACGAATACATCCTGACTATTTCGAAATCAAATTTCTGACCTTTAATTTTTGCGCTCTTTCTATCTAAAGAATCACGAGTGAAATTTTTAAAATAATCGTTTACCACTATTTCATCATAGTGGTCCTTCAGTATTATTCTTGGACAACCTTGCTCCCTAAAAAAACTAAAGCAATGCTCAATAATCTTAATTGCAATATCTTCCAAGTCACTATTTGTCCATTGTTGAAAGCGTTCATTCAAATTTTTAAGATGTACAGAAGTACGTCTTTGAGGATTCGGTGTTTCGATTTTGAAATCTTGTGCATTTTCCACACCATCCTTACTAATTTTAAATTCAAATTGACGACGGTTAAAATGGCCATTTTGACGGTAAACACTGTCAATAAATACACTATTAAAAGCTCTTAACCAAGTTATTCTGCCGATGCCTTTACCTCCTTTTGTATATTTATAGCTGGAATGAGCCAAATTGAAAGAGTCCCAGTTATCTGGATTAAAGCCAATCCCATTATCTGTAATTTTAAATGCAATAATTGGTCTTTTCTTATCAAAGTCAGAATCGTTATTTTCACTACCTAAATTTGCCTGAGGTAATCTTTCCGCTTCTATCTCAATAACTCCAGGATTATCGTTTCTAAGTTCTTCAATTGCGTGTATAGAGTTTACGATTGCTTCAAACAATGGCAATAAAGCTTTATTACTTGCTAATTTTTTCTCACGAACTTTACCTGCAATGTCTATACGCATTATAAATTTGAAGTTTAAAAAAAGTAGCACAATTTACATAAATTTTAAGGTTATTTATCATTCCAAGAATTTTTCTATATGGTGGTATTGGATTCGCAATCATTTATTTGTTGATTTATCAACTTTTAAAAATCGACCGAACCTCATTATAAACCCGTTCAAAATTTTCCTTTAAATCCGCATCAGTATAATTATGGGTTTTGGCAGGTAATCGTCTTTCAATTTTGGAAAGTTTGAATTGGACCTTTTTATCCTCTCCATCCGCAAATGTTATAAACTCTCCCTGTTTAAGCCTAAAAAACACATCAGCCCTAATCTTTGATACCTCACGTTCGCCTGTTGTGATTCGGGTATCAAAATTGAGATTATGTCCTCGGTTCACACTGGTGGTTTCTTTTTTGACTATTTCAAAGAAACGTTCGTAATATTTGGCAGTGTCCGGGTCGTTTACCTTTCCGAAGAATTGATAGGACAAATTACTTAAGATTGCCTTACTCGCCTTGTCCCCATACATCATATCATTCTGAATTTTATCCTGCATCACATAAATGGTGGCGATATCATAACTCCGCAATGTTGCAGGGATGCGGTGCATATTGAGCAATCTAATTGTGGGCGCTTCTTCCATTAGTAAGAATGACGATTTTGAATTCCGCACACTCATTTGTTTTGTAATGGTATGGATTATGGTAGCGATAATTGGCGAATAGGCAGTTTCATATTTTGGATTATTTACAACTGATATGATGAAAGGTTTCTCTCGCCTATTGATATTTAGCGGCACATCATCAGCGGAAAGTACCATAAAAATACGCTTGGTGCTTATCTTTTTGAGTGCATTGGCCAACGTGCTTTTAACGCCTGCGGTCTGTCGGTCAGATTCCTTGCCGCTGATGAAAGCGTCTGCCATTGCTCTGGACGTTGTATTTGAACTTAAAAATGCGGTTAAACTATCTGTGTCCAATAGTTGATAAATCGCAATCAGATGTGGTAATGTGCAGTATTGGGGATAGGATGTCCGCAGTTTCCAAATCAATCCCCCTATGAGTCCTTCTGCTGCATCATTAAAGAATTTACTCGTTCCTGTAGTTCCGGATTCTTTTTGTTCCAATAGATTCTCGATAAGAACTCTTGCCACTTCATTCACACTTTCTTCATCCTGCATATATTGAGGTGCAATGGGATTCACACGATCAAAAATCTCATCAAAGGAAATGATCCGAAATTCTATTCCCTTTTTTTCAAACAATGGATATGCCATTTCGGTAATTTCAAAGTGCTTATAATCGTGGATCAAACCGCAAAAAGAATGCGAACTGAAATGAGAAAGAAAGTTGAACACCACGCTTTCCGTCTTCCCGCTCCCAGCGGATCCTATGACGGAAACTCCACGTTTGATATTGTTGATTTTAAACGGACTTCCCTTTGTCTTAAAATGAACTTGGTATTTATCATTTAGGCCCTGCGTTTGATTGGCTTTGTGAAGAAAAACATAGAGTACCGTGTTTATCAATAGTAGCGGACAAAATAAGGTAAGTAGATAAAATATAAAGTCTGAATTCGTTTCAAAATAAAACAATATTGCAAAAGAACTAATCAGTAATACGACATTTATAAAAAAAGCAAATCGCGTCAGTTTAAACAGCGCATAGAAAAAAATGCCCATTCCAACAATCAATGTTATTATTACCGTAAAACTTTGTGTACCCATAACTCTAAATTCCTATTGAACTCGATTTAATGGCCACTTCAACCCCTCTTTTTAAATATCGAATGGTTTTCAATGCAACTTGAACCTTATTGGTGGGAATACTTGCAATGGGCACACCAGATTTCCCAAGAATCTTAAAGGCAATGGCTTTTTCGCTTGCTGGCAAACCCAATAAAACTGAAAAATACAGCTTTGGGTTTTTGATAAAATCCTTTTTCGATTGATAGGATTCAGCATAGTTGCGTTTATAACCAAAAGTGGCATCGAAAGTTTTTTCAGCTTTGGTAAAAAATGAATCCCTATCGAAGCCACGCTTTACCATTTTTCCATTCATCATTACTTCTGATGATCTATATTTACTTCCCGGTGAAAGGCTCACGGAATTGGAAGCATCCTTCCGACTGACTATGATGTGAATGTGGCTTTGGTTTCCCTCTTTCTGCATTCCCTGTAGGATCCGCTTCCCATTTTGTTGGTGTGGGGCGCTGGCTTCAAGTTTAGCTATTTCTGATTTTAATTGTTTGATGTTTCCAGTGAGCTCGCCATTTTCTATCTTCCAAATCTCCTTTTTTAATTTAAGTATTTTGGTCGCAAAGGGTTGGTTCTCCCTCACCTGCCTATCCGTGCCCTTAAAGGTTCTTTGGTGTTCTATCTTTGCGAAGTACTTTATATCATCAACAGTAATCGGTTTCCCATTTATATCACGATTGAAGGAACTGGCGTAATCTTTCATTATGGCCCGGGTATATCTTTTCAAGTCTTCACTGCTATTCTGCAATTTCCTCAACTCATACTTACTTGGATTTACGGTAATCGAATAAAATTTGGGTTCCACTTTTTTGAGTTTTGCGGTATTGGCATCAATTTCCTTGATGACATTTTCTGCACTGATTTCATCGGAATACTGATTGAAAAAATGTTCCATTCCTGCCTGTCCAGCAGGCAGGCCATCCTGTTCAAAACCTTGGTTTTCCTTCTCCAGATACTCCACAAATTCCGCAGCACTTTGTGCATAGGTCTTACTCAATTTCTGGGCTGTTATCGTTATATACATTTATAATGGTTTTATAGTTCGCTATTGGTATGTTTCTTCTCTTGGAATCGTATTTCATTTTTTTTAATTGGAATCTCCTTTTCCAAAATGAGTGGCTTCTTGGTAGGTTCCAATTCTTCAAAAAGCGATTGCATCATTGCGACCGTAGGCTTGGTTTGGTTCTTTTCTATGTCCTTCATAATCGCAATGACCCCATTGATTCTTTTCTTTATCAACGCTTCCAATGTCTGCATTTTAGGCCCGATGGATTCATTGGGCGAAATCCCATTATCCTCAAAAAAATCGAGCATCAGAAGCAAGGCCATTGACTGGGATCTGGACATTTTCTTGCAGAACCGCCTAAACTTCACGGCCACGGAAGCCTTGATTTTTAAGGTCTCAAACCGTTCTTTTTCAAATCCTTTATCCATTCTTTTTAGTAAAAAATTCCCCTGTTTTATTGCGCCGACGTCTGTTTTTAGTAAAAAATAATCCCGAAATCCAAATATTCGAAAAGGAATCAATTTCAATGGCTTGATTTTTAATTGTTTGCAAAACCGCAAAAACCGAAACATCGCGCCAGCGTGTTACCCTCTTGCTATTCCTTTTCGTCCAGCTCGCTGGACCAAAAAAAATACCATTACACCTGAATGTAATGGCTTATTTACTGACTGAAATAAGGTTTGGATTTTTTAAGATTTGGATAATGAAATTTTCGAAGTATTCCTAAATAAGTATTGAAAATATTGAGAAAAATGGAATCCGCTTAAAAACAAAGACCCTTGAAAATTCAAAGGTCCTTGGGTTTTGGTTTTTAAGATTTAAATGACAAATACAAAATCATAACTGTAAAGATTCCGCTGCGCTTCCTCTTCCAGCATCTTTTCAAAATCAATGTGATTTTCATCGGCGTGCCTTCGGATATCATCCCCAAACCGTTCCTCTATTTCCTTTTTGGAGTTTTCAAGAAGTTGGTGTTGGGTCTCCTCGTTCAAGTTTGAATAATTAAGATAAATCATAGCTTACATTTTAAAATCTTAATATTCACTTGGCAACAAGAGCGTGTTATCGATAAAATAAAGCCGGAGTTCATCCAATGGAAAATCCGTTGCCCTGTATTCATGGGTTTCCAAAACAGTTCCATTTCCATCGCCATAAGTGATGGTCGCCTCGCAGCCCATTTTTTGCTGTTCCTCTTCCGATAACCTCTTAAAGTCAATAGTTATGAAATAGCTTTTTTCCATTAGGCTTTTTGCTATTATGGAGGTGTCGGTAACCAACCAAAAACATTCAGCTGCTTCCACCAGATATTTTACACCGTTGGTAAATCGGGTGCGTGTCAGTGGGATTTGGTAGAACATATCCGTTCCAGAAAAATGTTGCAATCCCTCTTTTATTTCGTTAACTTGTGTTTTCATTTTACATTTATTTAAAAGTGTTTAATAATGAAATAAGAGGGCGCTACTTTCGAAGGGAACGCCCTCTTAAATTTTACCGCTATTATTCAGCGCTTCCACTGTCCTTGGTTCCGAGCAACAGGATTTCATCGGCTACCACCTCGGTAACGTATCGTTTCTCCCCTGTTTCGGTCTCATAGGATCGGGAGGTCAGTTTGCCCTCAATGGCAACTTCCTTTCCCTTGCCCACGTATTTCTCAACGATTTCGGCAATCTTGCCCCAGGCAACAATATTGTGCCATTGGGTGTTCTGCACTTTCTCGCCCTCTGAATTTTTATAAAACTCATTGGTTGCAAGTGAAAAGTTCGCGACTTTCTTGCCGCTCTCAAGGGTCTTGGTCTCGGGGGCATTGCCCACGTTCCCGATCAGCTGTACTTTGTTTTTTAGTGTACTCATGATTGAAAAAATTAAGATTAAAATTCCATCCGAACCCTTCGGACGGTTTGCGTTTGTATTTTTTTGGAGTGATTTACTTATTATATCCAGAGCGTTTTCCTTTTTTTGTTTTTTTAACTTTGTTTCCGCTTCCCTTTTATTGATTTCGTAAGATTCCATAATTTCCGTTTTAGATTTACTTCCCATAGAGCCGTCGCTGTTACCTTTTTTTGTTGCTGATACATTTTCAATATTTGGAATTAATAAGGACTTATAAAAGGGAGGCACGACCGGTTATGCAGTCCGTTTAACTTCCAAATGTTGGTATTTTGCTGTCAAAAAAAGGTAGGGACAGTGGCGGATCGGGAGGTTTCTAAAGGACGTATGTGAAATACTAAAATCAAGGGAAGTGGGAACAAATGCAAAAATGCGAATTCCGACCGGGCGGACTCCGTTCACAATTTCGGCTTGCAATGGAGTGTTCCGTTCCGGCGGAGCGGATCGGGTTAGCGAAATGGAGAGCGGAAATTGGGGACGGTGTCCAAGACCTATTTAATGAAGCTCTTTACCCGAAATGTAGCTTTTCGCGAAATGTAGAGAAATGGGCTGAAGGATAAACAAACTTTATAACCCAATCAATTCATTTAAGTCCATTATTATTTATGAATTTCTTTTCAAAATAATTTTACCCTAAATTAAAAGAATAAAGCTTTTTTATTTTATTACTTGCTACTTATTATTTGCAAATTAACATCGCCTACTGTAGCAAGGTAATGGCTTGTTGTAGCTAACAATGATAAAATACTATCTGAAGCATTTACTTTTGATAACGATGGCTGGACTATGTAAATATGAAACTTTGTATCAAGATTCCATTTAACAGCTGTGAGAAGCAATTCAAGCTCTTCTTCTGTACCTTTTATAAGTCTTGAGCATTCTTTATCTTTTTCTTTTTTAATTATTCGCTTAAAGAGATGAACAAACAATTCTTTTCCTTCCCTATATTTCCAGTTTAAGGATTTTTGCGCTTGACCACAGACTTGATAAAAATTGTCAATGTTATTACCTACTTTACCGCCTTTCGCATATTTCAGATGAAATAGATGTATATCTATTTTTCCTTCTGATTTGTTTATGGCCACCACGTCGGCAATTTCCCCTGAACCGTCGTCGTCATAAATTATGTCGTAATCATCTTTTATCTTCTGAATGAATTGATATTGAATAGAATCTTGAATATAGGGTGCAATGCCCATTGATTCCTTATTCAAAGACACACCATCCCAATTCCAACTCTGTAATAAATCCTTGTCGAAATTTTCAACTGGGTCTTTTGGTTTGAAATAATAATTTAATTCAAGTTGTGAACCGTCTGCAAAAAAGATTATAGGATGAAAGTCATTTAAAAATTCTTCTAATTTCTCAACTTTACTGCCATAGCTCACAGTTGCATCATCGTTACCAATTTTTACTATTTTACAATTTGGCACAGGGACACCATCAAGTAATTTTGAACCTAAAATAATCTCAAATTCTATACTTAAGTCATCACAATCCCAAGAAAATTTGATTGGATTTTCAATTTTTGTATCAATTATATTCAATTCAGAATTGGATAAGTCATATGTTTTCTGATTACTTTTTATTTTGAATGAATATCGGTGTTCTGGATGCCTATAAATTTCAGCATTCCAATCTACAGCTATTGGAAGTGTATTTGTTGGACGACTTGTAATAACTATTGGAATGATAGTGTTTTTTAAAAATATATTTGGATTAATAGTGTCATTGATAAGTATGCTTCCTAAATTTTCACACCAATCATTCAATTCTTTTAAATTACCTCGAAGATATGCCCAGACTTTACCTTTTACAGAGCAACCTATGGAAACCTGCTCGCCTGAAGTATATCCAGTACCGAAAGCATTGTTCTTCTTTAATGTTCCTTGTTCAAGCTGTTTTATTCCATCTTCTACATTTTTACCAAAAAAAGATTGATAGCTAATATCTTGACCAATTCCTTTGCGACCACCAAAATTATAAAGTCTCAATCGTTTAACATCGTGAAAAACTCTAAAAACATTCATTCCGTTTATAATTGAATTTGGCTCATTGAAAATAGCATTTATCAATTTTTCACTTTTTAAAGATTTGAATGATGTATGAATATATGCCAGGTTACTTTCCTTCCTTTTATCCCAATGCACTACCAATAATTCCCATTGCAAATTTTTAACTGAATCAAAAGTTCCCCAATCTGTCCTTCCAGTTTTACCTAAAATGACCACCAAAGTTTTCTCATTATCGTTTACATCACTGAATTGATGCTCATAAGATTCAATATTTGCAATACCTTCCTTCCAATTATTTGGATTCCATTGTTCACAAGTAACCTTATAAACTACGGCACTCAACGCTGGACTAATTGATTCAAAAGGTATTTCAGATTCTTTCAAATTCTTAAAACCTCCTAAAAACGTTTGAATATCAAGTTGACTTTTGGTTGCTCCTTCACTTATTTTAGGAAGTAATGCATTCCAATCACTTCCTTTGGCATAAAGTTCATCAAGTTCTTGCTGTATAGGTGGATAAGCTGTATTCGTTATGAATGTTGCGTCCCCAATATTATTTCCAGATGTTCGTGTAAATCTTCCGATAAATTGAAGCATAATTGGAATACTTTGTCGGTCATCGTGGATGGCTGCAATTTTCAATTCTGGTAAATCAAACCCTTCGCCAAGCATATCAACACAAACAATTATTCTATGCTTTAAAAGTTTTATATTCTCTATTTTCTGTTTCAGTCCCGCAATTCCTGTATATACCAAAACAGGGGATAAATCAGAATGTGTGGAATAAAATTTAAAAACCTCTTTTGCTCTATTTTTCGTTTTGCATCTTGCAAGTAGTGCGTGGTTTAAATTTTTCGACAAATCTTCCCTTAAAACAGAAATTGCTTTTTCTGCAATCGCTTTATCGGCGCTTTCAATATTATATTCCCTTATTGGTTTAAATACAATTTTTTTGTAATAGCCTTGTTCCTGTGCTGCTTTTAAAGAGAATTCAAATATGAACTTTCCATCGAGCTTCTTCTGGTCATTTCTAAAAGGTGTAGCAGTAAATAAAAACACTTTATTTTTATCGAATAAATCAATAAAATCTCGCCAAGTTTTAGCTTCCGAATGATGCGCTTCATCAAGGAAGTAATGAGAAAAAACATCACTCATTGTTGCCTTCTGGGCTTGTTCTGAACCCGATAGAATGCTCATTGTAGTAACAACTACATTTACCTTTGAAAGAAACTTTTGAAGTTCGTCCTCACTCTTAAACTTTTTCGTAATCAATCCCACAATTGGATTCAATGCACTTGCGGCAACTATATTAAAATCTTTGAGCAAGCCAAGTGTAAAAAACTTTTTGAATATTTGCTCTCTTAAAGCGTCCGATGGAACTGATATAAGCAACTTCTCGCATTGATTGGCGATTAATGCTGAAATCATTGTTTCAGTTTTACCTGTTCCTGTTGGCATAACAACAATTCCTTTATCGCTCTGATTTTGTATATGCGATAATATTGAATATAAGGCACCAAGTTGTGGTGGTCTTAAACCATTTATATTTTTCTCTAAATCTTCTTTTATAAAATGAAAATTTCCAAACCACGATTCTTTTACCTCTGACGGACTTTTTATAGATATGGAAGGATGCTTTATCCATCGTGTAATTGGAAGTTCTGAACGAATAAAGTCTTTTTTGGTTGGCTTTTTTGACGCTAATAATACATACTCAATCCCAGCTGGAACTTTAAGTTTTTTATCTGTTGATACCAACATTCTATTTCCATTTGAATTAAAAATAAATGGCACTTCACTTTCCAACATACAGTTTTGGAAACTCGTTGCACCTGAAAAAAACTGTTTAGCAATATTTCCATTTTTTTCGTAATGGTAATACTCCACATCTGGGGTCAATACTGTAATCATATAGTCAGATTTTATAAACTACTCATTTTGATTGGTCAATTTCTTGATTTTTTCTTCAGCGATTTTGAGGATTTCCTCACTATTCGTTTCATACATTATCATATCAACAATCTTATCAGCCATCCAGATTTTTATCAACTCAATTTTATTTTCATTTAAAGCGGTTGCCAAAGCTTCCACTTGCTCTTTTCGGGCTTTGCGTGTGCCACGTTCAATTTTACTTAATAAAGCTGTATCGGTATCCATTTGTGATGCTACTTCACGAAGTAATAAGTGCTTTTGTTCTCGCAATTTCCTAATGTATTCGCCAAACGTCATTTTAGATATATTTAGACTTGTCAATATTTGTCTAATTTAAGAAAAGTCAGCTAAATGAAAGGAAAAAGATATAAACAGTTGTTAACAGAGATCGAAAGCGAAAAAGATTTAAGCAAAAAAAGGAAACCTACAACTTGATTGCAGAAGCGATACAAAACGCAGAAATGATATTCCGATGAAGCGGACTTAATTCACAATTTTTGTTTGGAAATGAAGCGTCCCATCCCAGTCCCGAAGTTTCGGGGCGGGAAGGGCAAGTGGAATGCAAAACCAAAATTGGGGATTGGGTCCAAGACTTTTTGTAGTGAAGCTCTTTCCCCGGAATGGAATGAAGCGGGAATGTGCTTAACGTATTTTAAATGAATTTCTTTGTAGGGAATCTTTTCCAGAATAGACTTATTTTCTGGTTTTTGCGCAAAGGCAAAAAGTACTGGGTGTAATTACATTAACCAAAATCTATTTGTCACTATTGTTTTATATGTAATTACAGCCTGTACTGCGCGGAAGTGAAGGCTCTTGGGAATGAATGAGAGTAGGCACGGAACGAGTGAATGAGTAAGTGCCGAAGGTGGGGCATAATAACTTTAATCTTTTATTAAAGTGAGATTTTTAAAATCAAGTAATAATTGTCGGTCGTTATCAATATGTTTCCAGTCTTTAATGTTTTCCTGAATTTGTGTAAGATAATTATTATATTTTTTCTTAAGCCATTCGTGTTTAGTAATGACACTATTTGAATTAGAGTTCAACCCAATCTCTATCAGGCTTTTCAATTTTTTTAAATATGGGACTAAATCATAATTTGGTTCATCCAATTCGTCATTAGCCTGTGTAATATAATCTATGTAATAAAAACCATCATCATCTAAAGATAGACAACTCATTATGCTTTCAGTCTCATCTTCCAATGAATTATGAGGCATCCTATATTCCTTGCCAATCTCAATAACTTCCTCACTTATAATAATTCTTGGGTCAATCGCTTTTTGGGACTCAAGAATGTAAGCATCCACAAGTGCAGGTCCAAAAATATGATTTTCTGTATGCAACAGTTTGCCTACGCTCACACCTCCTCTGGTCAAATATCCGTTATTTGCAAGTTCAAAGGCAATATGAAGCAAATCAATTAGAGAATAAAGCACTTCGCTTGTTTCCTCAATTCTAAATGATATTACAATAGAATCAGAAAACTGTGTTACCATTTTCGATTTTGAAATGCCACTATCATATTCTATTAAAATTTTATTGGCGATATCAATAATTTGTTTTATGCTCTTTATTTTATCCTCGACATCATTTCCAGAATCATCAACAGTAGAATCAATATGCGATTTAAAACCTAAAATATCTATAAAGCAACAAATACGGTATTCATAATTCATAATGAAAATTTTATTTTGTGACTACACTTATCATTTTCTCCAATAATTCTGTTGGTTTTGGCCTTCTATATTTGTCGTCAATTTTGTTATCGAGGTAGTGGGCGAAAGAGGCATAGCTCTCACTAATAATATCGTCAACTTGTTGTTGGTTTTTGAACCGGTGGTTTTTCAAATTTATATTCAAATACTTGGTATGGTATTCCAACAGACAATCTTCAAAAGAAAGTTTGCGGGTTTCAAAAAAGTGGCTGTTATAAATTAGAGTGTCCATATCTATAATGATAAGACTTCTTACATTTTCTACATTCAAACCTTCTTTATTTAAAATTGTGAGTGCATTTTTAAACCACCCATCAATTAGCTTATTCATTCCTGGTGTATTGAACATTCTGTAATGGACAATTAATATTGGATATATATGGGCTTTGTCAGAGGGTGCGTTTTTATCAAATGAAAGTGATTGGGTCAATATCTCTCTTATGGTGTCTTTAAGTTGCAACACTGCTTTAGCCTTGCCTTTTTCATTTTCTACAAAGGTAATTTTAAGCTTTTCCAATACTTCATAATAGTTGGTAGATTGCTTTATTTCCTTTCCTAAAAGAACATCCTTTGATTCAAACAAAAATATTCTTTTGCCATTGCGCACATAATAATCCGGTGCTCCTTCAAACTCTGCATCCAATTCCTTACCGGACTTTTGTATAAATCTATTACCAAATATCTTCTTAAGTGTTTGATTCAATAAATATTGTTCAGAAAATTCTAAATTTTTAATGCCATAAAGGTTTTTTAACTGTTGGTTTTCCGGAAGCGTGGTATTGATGTCCTTAAAACGAAAATTCAAGCCTTTGTAAATCATTTCCACCACAAATAATGGATAGATAATTCTATATTTTCCTTCATCTATTTTATAGAGCGGATAACTTCGAGTTTTGGTAAAATCAAAATCGGTTAACCTTTCATCATCCAGTTTTATATGTTTCTCAATAAACAATGAAAGTTCTTCCTGCTTGTCAGCCTCCAGATTTATTTCAGTTTGAGCCTCTCTTTTTGCGGTTAGCACGGGAAAAACAATACCCAATAATTTATGAAGATACTTCTTGAAATTTGGGACATCATAATAATTATAAAATGCCTTGATTAGATGTTCACTACCTTGAAATGATTCTAAAAACTCAAAGAAACTATAGGCTTTCAAAAATTGACAGTAAAACACCTTATTTATTTGGTAGTCTGTAATATCGAAACTGTGCAGGTTATTTCCTATGAAAAAATTCGTGAGATTGCCCTCAATATCATATTCCTTAAAATTTCGAGCTAAATCCTTACCTCGTTCCGTAATTGTTTTTTGATTGAAAACAGTGTAGGTCTTGAAAAAATTGATTTCAATATCTAAAAATTCCTCTCTGCTATATTCCTTATTATCAAATTCGGCTGGATTATCGTAAACGTACTCAAAATAGGTAAGACTACTCATTGGATATAGGACTTCAAAACTTTCTATATCGAAATCATTTTCTCTTGCAAAAATTACCATCCGTTTATAAACACTATCTGCAAATTGAAAATTGGCTTCTGAAAAATATTCTGGCAAAAAGCCTGTAAGACCAGAAAATTTAGAACCGCTATTTTTAATTCCCAATAGAAAAGAACCCATTAACAATCGCATATCCTTGCCTAAATCCTTCAAATAATGGTCTATGGATTTTTGTTCATCTTCAGGAAAGCACACCTCGAAAGTCAATGGCATTTTAATTGTTACGCCCATATTCTATAAAACATACCTTCATTTCTAACTTCTAATTTAACAATAGATTTTCTACCCACCTTTTCTACCCACTTAAGGAAGTATGTAATTAATTTTCCAATGGCCCCCTTTTGCTCCACCCATTCTTTCAATAAGACCAATATCTTTTAGTGCATCAATATTATTATCAATGGCAGTAGGACTTAAGCCTATTATATCTTCAAGTTCTCTTTTAGAAACTTTATTATCTTTATGGATAGCTCTAATAATTCCAACTCTATTATCAGTAAGATTATCTACCCACTTATCTACCCACTTATCAAAATCAAAAGGTCTTCTAAATGTAACAGTAAATATACCTTCAGTATTAAATTCAGGTGGCGTTAAATCTTCTTCTACCATTAAATCCCTCATTCTACTGATACCAGAACCTACTTGTTCTACCATTCTAATTCTTTCAAATAGACCAAATATCAAAGGATTTCTACTTAAACTTCTTTTTCCAAATTCATTTTTAGGAATACCGCTAACAAGTCCACCAGGATTTGAGACTTCAACTCTATCATTAAAAACTTCAACAGTAATACGTGCACCTTTGTCATAATAATCTCTATGTGCCAGAGCATTGATAATTGCTTCCTTAAAAACTGTTTCGGGAATTTCCCAATGTTCCTTACGTGGCTGTGAGCCAGCACCTTCAATATCATAACGAATATTAAGCTTTGTTTTAAGCCAAGCCATCGCTTGAAGGAATTGTTGATATAGCGTTCCAACCATTGTTTTATCATCAACAATGTATCTTTTGTCAATACCATCAAAAGCAATACAACGAATTACTGCTTTTTCAAAAAACGTTTCGGGGTTTTTTGCGAAAAACAAAGCGGCACCATTTTTAAGATAGCCTTCTTTTGTAATCAGTTTAAGATTTTGAAAAACCTGCTCATTGGAAATCGTGGAATTTAAACCTGCCAAATCCCTAAACTGAATAATATTGGCATCAGGAATATCTTGCACTATATCAATGGTTTTGCAAGGTGCTTCATCAAAATAAATTCTATCTGCCTGTTGAAAAAAATCCCTCATTTCCTCAACTGTTGTGAGTTTTTGGGAATAGGGCCTTGGCGTACATAAATAGCTCCAGAAAGTACATAAGGTTTGCTTTCGCCGGAAGGCACTTCAATTACCACCAACTCTTTACCATCAACCCCTAAAGAATAGATTTCACAATGTAATGCAGGTGTTATTTCGTTTATTGAATTTTGAATCGCAGAATGCTTTGCATTATTGAAAGTAATTCCTTGAATCACATTATTGTCGTCAACACCTAATAAAATAGTACCACCTGCTGCATTGGCAAAGGCACAGATTTCTTCTGTGACCTCTTTGACCTTATTCGGAATATTTTTCTTGAATTCCACATTATAGCCCTCTCCAGATGCAATCAGGGATTTTATTTCAGCGGTGCTTAACATAACTATTGTGATAACTAAAGATGATTCACAAAGCTATTGAAATTGTTTTGGTTATTTATTTATAATTTTCTTTAGTCCAGTTTTTTAATAGGCCAATTTAAATTTCCTGATGCACTAATATAGTTTTTATATAAAAATCAATAGTGTGGTAGCTCGCCGTTATCTTTTATATTGGTTACATAATTATATAGGTTTAAATCCATAGTAATCCAATACTCTTTTTCAGCATCAACTTTTTGTTTAAGACCCTTGATTATTTTTAAGGATAAATTTCTAAAATCTTCCGCTACTTGAGATAAATCGTGTTCATAGAGCTCATAATAATCATCTTTGAAAACCTGTTTGCTTTTTAATTTCAACTCTCTTAAAGACAGAATTGGATGCTCAATTAATAAATAATCAGCAATAAAAAAGTAATTGCGATGCATCGCTTCAAAAAAGATTAAATCCACAGATTCTATGGGCAAATGATAATCTCTGTAACTATGCTCATCTTGAAAATTATGATAATGTTCCAATGTTGATAAGAACGTTTTTATTTCATTTTCAAAGAGATTTCTTGAATCTTGAAAAGCATATCTCAATCTGAAAAGTGATGGTCCCGCTTTTTTATCAAAAAAGTCCATATCTTTTGATATAGAATAATTAAAGGTCTTTTGCTTAGCGAAAGCAAAAAAATTCTTTTTTATGAAATTTTTGACTGAAATAAAATACATTTCTTTTTTTTCATTGTCCGTCACACAGAGAAATACTGGTACTGGAAAGCGATACCAATAATTACTTGTCGATATTTTTATATTGGAAATAGTCAATGTATTATCCAAATTCCAATTTATATTCTCTTTAGATTTGAGTTGTATTGATGCTAAATCTCCTGTTAATTGATTTTTCTCATTTACCAATTCTACATAACAGTCGATACCATAATCTCTTTCAGAAACGTCCCTAACTATCCAATTATCCGGAATGTGGTTTGCAAATATTTTGAACGATGTTGATTCAGAAATATGTTGAGGTACTCTTTGTGGTAATTACATATATTTCTATTTATTATTTTTCTTCTTCCTTAAAAATTCTGGGTTCCATATTGAAATGCATAATAATAATTATTTTGGAAGCGGTGTTCAAAAATAAAATTAAATGCTTATTTAGAATATGCCTTTTAACTATTTTTCCTAAATCTTTCTCCGAAAACCAAATCAATGTTTTATCCTGTGGGAAAACATTAACAAAGAACAGGCATCCTCAAATTGGGGGTACGATGTATTTATTAATCGGTTGAAATTTTAATGTATCGCAGAATCCATATTATAAAGACAGGTACTCTTAAATAATTAACCTAGAGATAGTTGGCGTCGCATCAAGTTATGAGAGGTAAGAATTGAAATAATTGTTGGGTGGAGCATAAACTTGAGGTTTGCTGTTTTGCCTATCATCAATTACATAAAAGATTTAAAGTCAGTGGTAGGTTTACAATGTTATAAGAGTGTAATTAGGTTGTTCTTATTATAACATATAACATTCGTCGAAAGACCTAACATATTTCAACTGATTGGTTTTTGATTAAAACACTTCACTAACATTCTATAAAGTTCTGGATGTTTCTTTTTAAGCAAGTCTGGACGCTCAAAAAAATACTCTGAAGCTACCGCAAAGAATTCTGCTTGGTTTGTACCACCATATTTTCGGATATCAGAATGATTGTCGTTTATGGCTTCCATTTCCTTATGGATTAAATTCAGCCAAGGTATTGCATATTGATGTTCTAATAATCGTTCTGGAACGCCATCCGTACTATCATCCAGCTTATCAATAAGGTGCACAAACTCGTGTATGCCCGTATTACTTTTATCGGTTGTATTTTTAAAACCGTGGTACAATGCTTTTTTAGATAAAATCATTTGCTTCTCAAAACGTCCGTTCCCTACTATTCCACCAATACTGCGTGAGTTATCCTTACTGCTAAATTGTATATCTTCATTAAAATTATCTGGATACAAGAGGATGCCACTTAAATTAGTGTAATGCCATTCTTTAAAACCAAAAACAGGAATTACCGCACTTGCTGCAATTAAAATTTTGTCTAATTCTTCCAATTCAAACTGTACTCCATCTATATAAACCTCACTTAAAAACTGCATCATTCTTTGTTGAAAAACAAGTTGCCTGCCTTTAGAAAGATTTTCATAATAAAGAACATTCTCCATTAATAATTTGTGCCAATGCTCTGGAAATGGCTTTACACTATGCCGTTTCGCTTTTCGATAAAAATGAATAGCAAACAGAAGAATTACAACCAAAATTAAAATATAAACCATATTATACCGAGGTATTAATCTACAGGTTCCGCTTTAAAGCCTACTTTTTGCAATGTAGCCTTTACATCTTCTTCTGAAGCACCATCGCTTTCTACTGTTAGAATTTTATCTGGGTTGGCGGTATCCACCTCCCAACTTTCTACACCTTCTTGCTTGTTTAAAAAAGGGGTCACTTTTGATACACAACCACCACAATTGATATTTGTTTTAAATTTTAAAGTTTTCATTGTATTTGAATTTATAATTAATATTAAAGTTTTACTCGTTTAAGCCTTAAACTATTTAGAACTACAGACACGCTACTGAAAGCCATTGCCATTCCTGCTATCATTGGGTCTAATAAGAACCCATTTACTGGATACAAAACGCCTGCTGCAATTGGAATACCAATGAGATTATAGATGAATGCCCAAAATAGATTCTGACGTATGCCCAACACAGTTCTTTTTGATAGTTCCAATGCTTTGGGAATGGATTGCAAATCTGACGTTATCAATGTCATCTTTGCAACATCCATTGCAATGTCCGAACCTTTTCCCATTGCGATGCTTACATTGGCCTGCGCCAAAGCGTGGGAATCGTTGATACCATCACCAACCATAGCCACTGTTTTTCCATCAGCTTGTAATTTCTCAACAAAAGCTGCTTTCTCCGAAGGCATTACTTCGCCTTGATAATTTGTTATTCCTACTTGTTTTGCGACAGCAGATGCGGTTTTATTATTATCTCCTGTAAGCATATAGACCTCAATGTCTCGTTCTTGAAGCGTTGCTATGGCCTTTTTTGAAGTTTCCTTAATCTTGTCTGCAATGGCGAGTATCGCCAGCACTTGCTTTTCATTACCAAAGAAAATAACTGTTTTCGCTTGCTCTTCGAGACTTTCTGCTGTTTGCATTAAGGAAGCGTCGATTTGAATATTTTTCTCAAGCATTAATTTATGGTTTCCAACATAGTATTGTGAACCATTTTCTGTTTGAGCTTTTACACCCATTCCTGTAATACTTTCAAAAAAAGCAATTTCAGCTTTTTCAATATTTTCATCTTTTAAGTGATGGACTACCGCTTCCGCCAAAGGATGTTCTGATTGTGCTTCTATTGCCAAAAGAATTTGTTTGTATTGATTTTGATTTTCAAGTTTATCCATCCAAAGTATTTCAGTTACTAACGGTTTCCCTTCTGTAATTGTGCCTGTTTTGTCGAGAATGACCGCATTCACTTTATGACCGAGTTCTAAACTCTCGGCATCTTTTATAAGAATATTGTTTTCTGCACCTTTACCAATACCCACCATAATGGCAGTAGGTGTTGCCAAACCTAACGCACAAGGACAGGCTATAACCAATACTGCTACAGATGTCAACAAGGCTTGTGAAAATGCATTATCGCCTCCAGCCGACATCCAAACAATAAAGGTAATAACAGAAATCCCTAATACAATCGGAACAAATATTCCTGCGATTTTATCGACCAGTTTTTGCACAGGTGCTTTGCTTCCCTGTGCTTCCTGAACCATTTTTATGATTTGGGAAAGCAGGGTTTCGCCACCTACTTTTTCAGCAGTAAATTGAAAGCTACCTTTTTGATTTACAGTTCCTGCAAACACCTTTTCATCCTTTATCTTTTCTACGGGAACGGGTTCTCCTGTAATCATACTTTCGTCAACATAAGAACTTCCTTTAGATACCAATCCGTCAACAGGAATTTTCTCTCCGGGTTTTACAAGAATAGTTTGCCCTACCTGAACAGATGAAATGGGGATTTCAATTTCTTCGCCATTCTCAATAATCTTTAATGTTTTAGGTTGTAAGCCCATCAGTTTTTTGATGGCTGAAGAGGTATTGGATTTCGCTTTTTCTTCCAATAATTTTCCCAAGGAAATAAAGGTTATAATGACCGTAGCGGCTTCATAGTATACGTGAGGCTCAATACCACGACTCAACCAAAATTCAGGAAAGAGGGTGTTGAAAACACTGAAGAGAAAGGCAATACCTGTGCTCAAGGCGACCAAGGTATCCATATTCGCCTTGCCACGTTTGGCCTGTTTGAAAGCATTGATAAAAAAGCTACGACCGAACCAAAATAAAACTGGAACGGTCAACACCAACGATATCCATTTTCCGGGTTCCCAAGCCATAAAGAACATTCCCAGAATAAAAATGGGCAGCGTTAAAATGGCTGACCAAATAGTGCGATTTTTTATGTCTTGATAGTGCTTTTGCTGTAGTTCTTGTTGTACTTCCGAAGGATTCTCCGCATCAATGATAATATCATAGCCAACTTCGCGAAGTGCATTTTGAAGCTGATTAGGACTCAACTCTTTGTCGTACTCTACAAGAACAGAACTGCTCGCAAAGTTTACGCTTGCATCAAATACACCGTCTGTGTGTTTTAACACAGATTCAACACTCGCTGCACACGATGCGCAGGTCATTCCTGTAACTGGGAATGATTCTTTTATTCCTTGCTTATGGTTTTTCTCTTTGGTTTCAAATATGTTAATTGTCTCCATAGTCCTATTCTAATTTGTACTCTGCAAATTTCAGGATTAAAAGACTTTAATGTATTATGTTATTTGCTGAATGATTTGTAGAATTTGCTGAATTCGGTTCATCTATTGCAAAAGCGTTGTATCTAAACAGATATAAAATACTTTAGGAACTGTAAGAACAGTACAAAGCAGATTAACAGGATAACAACGATTAGAATACCAATCCAAATTATTTTATCTTTTTTGGTAATGCTATTTTTTACAGACGGTACTTTAGTGTTTTTTTTATTTCGTCTATCTCGTCTATTTCGTCTATTTTCTAACATAGAATATCATTTTTGCTATGAACCAACCAATCAACCACTTCCACTTCATCTGCTGTAACCCCAAAAATTATATTCTCGCAGTTAATCAATGCTTATGAATATTCCCTTTTAGCACAAAATAGTATAATAGGAATGCGGTTATTACTACAAAGATTATTGCAAGAATCCCATTGAACTTATCTTTTTTTTGTGATTTTGTTATTCGATGATTTACTAACCTTTTTATTTCTTTTATTTCTCTGTTTTTGATACATCGTTTTTGATTATTACCATTTCATCTTCTGTAATCTAACAGCATTTAAGATAGCCAACAAAGCCACTCCTACATCCGCAAACACAGCCTCCCACATTGTCGCCAGGCCTCCTGCTCCCAAAACAAGTACCACAGCTTTTACTCCAAAAGCAAGCGCAATATTTTGATATACAATACGTCTGGTTGAACGACCAATTTTAATTGCTTTTGCAATTTTGCTCGGTTGGTCTGTTTGGATGATAACGTCTGCCGTTTCTATCGCTACATCACTTCCCAAGCCGCCCATTGCGATACCAACATTGCTTACTGCCAATACTGGGGCATCGTTGATGCCATCGCCAATGAAAGCTACTCTTCCGTCATTTTCGGACATCAATTTTTCGACTTCGTTCAATTTATCTTCTGGAAGCAATCCGCCTTTTGCGGTATCGATGCCCATTTCTTTTGCGACTTGTTGCGTAATGGAATCCTTATCGCCTGAAAGCATTATGATTTTAGAAATTCCTGATTCCCTAATTTGCTTAATGGCTTCGTGTGCATCATCCTTTAGCTCGTCTGCAATGATTACATAGCCTGCAAATTTGCCTTCAATGGAAACCATCACGATAGATTCTACAATGTTGTCAGTTTCAGATGGAACCTCGATATTGTTTGAAATCATCAATGGTTTATTCCCAACCAATACGGTTTTGCCGTTTACTGTTCCCTTTAAGCCTTTTCCTGCTATTTCACTTACTTCGGAAGCTTGAAAATCTTCGCCATCGGCTTTATAATCCATAATTGCCTTGGCAATGGGATGGGTAGATTGTTCTTCCATCGCCATTAGGTATTTCATAAATTCAGGTTCTTTCCAGCCAATGGCTTTTATTTCTTTGATTTTAAAAACACCTTTGGTTACAGTTCCTGTTTTGTCCATAACAACGGTATTAACCTTCGTCATTTCATCCAAATAAGATGCGCCTTTGAACAAAATTCCGTTTTTTGAAGCTGCTCCCAATCCACCAAAATAGCCCAACGGAATAGAGATAACCAAAGCACACGGACAGGAAATAACCAAGAAAATCAATGCTCTATACAACCAATCGCTAAAGACATAATCGTCCACAAAAAAGTAAGGTAGAAATGTCAAGGCAATTGCCAAGAATACCACGATAGGCGTATAGATTTTTGCAAACTTTCTAATGAACAATTCGGTCTTTGATTTCCGTGCGGTGGCGTTTTGCACCATATCCAAAATTCTTGCAATAGAACTATCCTTAAATTCTTTAGTAGTTTTTATTTCAATTACACCGTCCAAGTTTATGCTTCCAGCAAATACTTTTTCGCCTTTTGCAATGGTATCAGGTTTGCTTTCGCCCGTTAATGCTGCGGTATTGAACGAGCCTTTTTCAGAAAGCAAAATACCATCTAAAGGAATTTTTTCGCCCACACGTACTTGCACTTTTTCGCCAATAGCAACGGTTTCGGGATTTACAGAAACATAATTGTTGTTCCTATAGACCAGGGCTTCATTAGGTCGTACATCCAGTAACGCCTTGATGCTTCCTTTGGCTCTTTTAACCGCGGCACTTTGGAATAATTCGCCTACCGCATAAAACAACATTACTGCCACACCTTCCGGATATTCGCCAATGGCGAATGCACCTATGGTTGCGATGGACATCAATAGAAATTCGGTAAAGAAATCGCCATTTTTGATGCTGTTCCAACCTTCCTTTATCACAGGAAAACCTACAGGAAGGTATGCGACTGCATACCAGACGATACGTATCCAATTTTTAAAAAATGCTACGTCAAAATAATCCATCGCAATGCCAATAATCAGCATTACAAAGCTGAAAATTGCTGGTACATAAACTTTAAATTTCCCTATGCTTTCTGCGCTGCTTTGGTTGTGGGCATCATTGCGCTTGTGAGTATCTGAAGAAGTTTTATTCAAATCTCTTAAATTGACTTTCTTTTTTTTCATTAGTTTGATAATAATTTTATTTTAATTCACAGTTATTCCAATCTCAACACCAATTGCGCAAACTGCACCTCTATGGTATCATCGATACCCTCTATTAAGAAATCCAAACCAGTATTTGAAACCAATAATTGTCCGGTTGCACTTATCAAGCAGGACATACTTACTCCTTGTTCTATATGGGTAATGGTTGCTTTAAATTGTGATTTAAAGGATTTTCCTTGATAAGTAACATTTATCAGCCAATTAAAGTTGATAGGGTCGTGCCGTTTTGATAAAAAATCCTGTGATGGAATAGTGCCTGTGAACCGAAGCATCAAAGGGGCTTCCTGCTGTTGTAAAATGGTATTGATTTCAGGAATATCTGTTGATAAAGTCTTAAGGTCGAGTACACCATTAACCACTTTGGAATCATAATCAAGATATAAGGCCAATTTATGGCTTTCTGCCTTGACGGGTTTATCGTTAACCAAAGTCATCATCATAATATGACCTTCTTCAGTTGTATAAATTTTTTGGGCGTTTACTTTATAATAACTAACCAACAAGATTATTAAAATACAATGTTCAACATTCATAATATCCATCTTTAATTGTATAATTAAAAAAAAGCAGCTTCTACTTTTGCTTTTAATGCTATTAATCATTTTGCTTTAAGAAGCATCATAAAAGCTGCCTGCTATTAATTAAGTTTTCACTTAAT